>Ga0102851_10000197_pt1 | contig 27250 bp, 25 predicted proteins | sample Mud3Dept3metaG_FD_79558 | JGI IMG/M metagenome (GOLD analysis project Ga0102851, IMG submission 79558) | Freshwater wetland microbial communities from Ohio, USA, analyzing the effect of biotic and abiotic controls - Mud 3 Core 4 Depth 3... | ecosystem: Environmental > Aquatic > Freshwater >... | reverse complement strand
CGCCACCGCCGTGATCGTTGCCGCCGCGCATGCCACTGGCGTCGAGCTTGACCCGCAGCTCGGTGATCGCGTCCTCGCGGAGCGCCGGCTTGCCGCGCTTGCCGAGCTCGACGGGATCGAACAGGCCGAAGCTGACGGTGCCGCCTTCGCCGGGGAACAGCGCGGGAACGTAGTCGCGGTAGGTCTCGAACGGCTTCAGGAGCTCCGCGGTCTTCGTGCCCTTGGTCGCGATCGCCTGCCACTTGCCGAGCCGGCGTGCGCCTTCGGGCAGCAGCGTGTCGAGGCGCGGCCAGTCCTTGACCGCAGCGGCGTCGATCGTGGCCACCGCGGCGTCGTCCACGAACAGCTGGACGCCGCTCGTCGCGGGCGGGGGCGCCTGCGAGCCCACGGGCTGGGGAGTCGGCGCAGCGGAACCGGGGAGCGGCGCTTCTTCGTCCTTCTTGCCGCCACACCCGGCGAGGACAAGCGCGATGACAACAGCGTGTGTGCGCATCGCTGGTGATCGTAGCACGCCGGGATCAGGACTTCGGATGGGCCCGGGCGTTCCACACGCGCAGCGACAGCACGAGGCCGATCAGGGCGATCGGGATCATCGCATACGGCCAGATCATCCAGTTGTCGACGTTCTTGGACTCGGGGTTCGAGCGCGTGGTCGTGTCGGCGCAGATGATCAACTTCTCCGGCAGATAGGCGCCGTAGAGGAACGACTGCACCATCGAGCCGGCATAGACGAAGCCATCGATGATGCCGACCGCGGTGCCGGTGTTCTTGCGCCCGCCGAAGTCCGCGCTCGCGGTCCCCGACAGCATGCCGTGGACGCCGATGATCGCCATCGACATGAACGCGATCACCCACGGGATCATCGTGGTCGACGACAGCAGGATCAGCGGGATGATCGCGATCGCACCGACCAGCATCAGGACGTACAGCACCGCCGCGACCGGGCCGCGCCGTGACTGGAACAGGTGATCGGAGATCGCGCCCGCGAACATGCCGCCGGTGATGCCCGCGATGCACGACACGACGCCCCAGTTCTCGATCACGAACGAGTTGCCGAGGCCGACGCCCGAGCTGAAGTCGCGCCCCCACTGGAGGATCGCCTGGCGCAGGAAGCCGGAGCACAGCTCGATCAACGCGATCGTCAGGATGATCGGGTTCGACAGCAGGCGTACGATCACCTTGACCGCCGGCTCCTTGGTGCCGTCGTCCGGGGTGCTCGCATCGCCAAGATCGAAGTCGGTCTGGCCCGCCTTTGACGGTGTGTCGCGGACGAACAACCAGCACAGGACGAAGAACACGATCAGGATCCCGGCCGGGATGAAGAACACCCACTCGAGCTGAGTGGGGAACGCGTCGGTGATCATCTTCCCGCCGTCGTAGGCGAAGAACAGCCCGAGGGAGATCAGGATCCCGAAGATGCCGCCGAACGTGCCGCGCTCGCGGAGGTGGAACCACGAGCCGTTGACCTTGACGATCGAGACGGCGCCGAAACTCTGGAAGTACATGTTCGCGCAGTACAGGACGAGCATCGTGTGGAACGGCGTCCCGAACAGCGCGCTCTTCGTGTAGACGGCGTACCCCATCAGCAGGCTGGCCACCGCGGCGCCGCCCGCGGCGATCATGATCGTCGTGCGGCCGCCCCAGCGATCGGTGAGGGGGCCGTTGAGGAGGAACGCGACGCCGTAGGTCGCCGAGCCCCAGCCGAAGATCTGGCCGAACTCGGACTCGGTCAGGCCACCGACGTACTTGTACTGGTTGAGGTTGTACCGGGCCATGTACAGGAACGAGTACGTCAGGCCGAGCACGAGCCAGTTGAGGAGCCGCCTGCGTCGGAACGCATCGGAGTGACCGAGCTCGACCTTCGGCAGGCGAGCGAGCACGATGGAGATCACGATCAGCAGCACGCCGATCGGCAGCAGCTTCTCGTAGAGCGGCTTCTCGGGCCGCTTCGGTGACTTGAGCTTGGGCTTCGCGCAGGCCTCCGCCGCGGCGGCGCCGACCTTGTCGAGGCTCGCGGCGCTCGGCGTGGTGCCGGGGCTGATCACGATCGGCGTCGCGGAGGCCGCCGGCTGCGCGGAGCCCGTCGACTGCGCCAGCACCGGGGAGCCGAACGCAACCAGGCCGATCGCGAGCAGAGCGGACAGGATCCAGATGCGGGAGGTCGAGCGTGCTTGCATTGCGTACTGCCCGAGGGCCCCACCGTTTATAGAGGCGGGGTCCATACCCTGTCTCGTCGGACCGCCGGGTTTGTCGGGTCCCAGATGTCGTCGACTCCGGGCCCAAGGGCTCCGCGTCGGCAGGGCTCGACGCGACCTGGAGCGTGACCACACGAAATTCTCCGACGAGGACGCGCCACGAATGACGTTCGAGTGCAGATCTTTTCCGTCGGGTAGCCGCCCCAGGCAACTGTAACCGGGCTCGCATCGATCGCGGTCACCCGGCGCTCTGACCGACGACAATCTGCGCTGCGAAGTTGGCTGAGCGTCGCAACTACGCGCAGTGTCGGACAATGTCCACAGCGCGCGGTCTGCCCGGGATTGCTACTCCTGCGCACATGGGACGGAACAACACGCTCGCGTTCGCATTCCTCCTGGGGGTGTCGACCCTCGGTTGCGCGGTGAGAGATCCGAGCCAATCGGACGACGGATCCGGGGCGGATGGGACCGGCAGCGGTGGTGGCGACGGCAGTGGCAGTGGTAACGGTAGCGGCGAGCCCGGCGGGCCCGACGTCGACGACGACGGCACGCTGCCGACGTACCCGACCGCGCACCCCCGCATCTACCTCGGGACGCACAAGGCGCGCCTCCAGGCCGCGCTGGCGGCGAGCACGCAGACGGCCGTCCGGTTCAAGACCAAGGTCGACCAGTGGGTCGCCGGCGCCAACGTCTACGGATTCTCTGCATGGAACGGCGCGCTGCTCGGGCAGCTCACCGGCAACGCGGCGTACTGCACGAAGTCGATCGCCGTGGTCGAGGCACAGGTCGTCGCGGCCGAGGCGCTGTTCACGACGGGCCAGCGCCCGGAGGTCGCGCTCAACAGCTACCTCCACATCGGCGAGATGATCGGTGACCTCGCGCTGGTCTATGACTGGTGCTTCGACGCCGTGACGCCCGCGCAGCGGACCCGGTGGATCGCGTACGCGAACCAGGCCGTGACCAACGTGTGGAACCCGACCGGCGCGACGTGGGGCGGGACCGCGCAGTCGTGGAACGGCTGGTCGGTCAACAACCCGTCGAACAACTACTACTACTCGTTCCTGCGCGCGACGATGCTGGTGGGGCTCGCGACCAAGGACGAGAACCCGGCCGCGGACGACTTCCTCGCGACGTTCCGCGACGAGAAGATCCTGGGCCAGCTCGTGCCGACGTTCGCGGCCGACCTCCCCGGCGGCGGGTCGCGCGAGGGCACCGGCTACGGCGTCGCGATGCGCAACCTGTTCGAGCTCTACGACCTGTGGAAGGCGACCACCGGCGAGCAGCTCGCGACCAAGACCAAGCACGCGCGCGAGTCGATGGCCTCGTTCATCCACCAGACGATGCCGACCCTCGACCGGATCGCGCCGACCGGAGATCACGCGCGCGATCACACCGCGCCGTTCTTCGACTACCAGCGCCACTACCTGCAGCTCTTGATCGCGCTGTACCCGAACGACCCGCTCTCGCGTCGCGCGAAGCAGCTGATCGAGAGCTCGAGCACGCCGGTGATGAGCCAGGGGTTCATGTACGCGTACGACTTCGTGTACGACAACGCGAACGTCTCGCTGTACGCGCTCGATGGCCTCGGCATCACGCACTACGCGCCGGGCATCGGCCAGATCTACGCGCGCTCGGGGTGGGACCGCAACGCGACATGGGTCAACCTGATCGCCGGTCCGTACACCGAGTCGCACGCGCACCAGGATCAGGGCTCGTTGATGATCTACAAGGGCGGCTGGCTCGCCTATGACGCCAACGTCGACTCGCGCTCGGGTCTCGCGCAGGCGACCACCGCGCACGGCCTCGTCCGCGTCTCGAGCGGCGGACAGCCCGTCCGCCAGATCGGCAGCACGCAGTCCAGGGTCGAGGCGCTGACCAAGGGTGCCGGCTGGAGCTACGCCGCGACCGACCTGACGCCCGCGTACAAGGGGAACGCGGCGATCCAGCAGGTGCAGCGCGAGATGGTCTACCTCGAGCCGGACGTCGTCATCGTGTTCGACCGCGTTGTCAGCTCGACGGGGACGACGCAGACCTGGCAGCTCGCGACGCCGACGCAGCCGGCTCTCAGCGGCAACACGGCGACGATCACGAACGCGGGCCATCAGCTCCGTGTCACGCGGCTCGCCCCGAGCGCCGGCGCGATGTCGACGTACGACTTCCGCGGAGAAGCCGACTTCACCGGCGGCTGGCGGCTCGACGAGACGCAGGCCGGCGGCGATCAGCGCTACCTGCACGTGATGGCGATCGACGGCGCGGTGACCACGACGGCCGCCGCCGGCGACGCGGCGAACCCGGGCACGACGATCACGCTGGCCGACGGGCGCACCGTGACCGTGACGTTCCACCGGGACAGCATCGGTGGCTCGTTGACGATCGACGGCACGACGACGGCGCTGACCGCCGGGCTCTCCACGTTCTCCGAATAGCTCGCATGGTCTCGCATATGCACCACGATCGTGCATGCGCAACCACCTGCTGATCACGCTCGTGCTGGCCGCGTGTGCAGGATCGTCCGGCGCGCGTTCCATCTCGGTGCCGAGCGCGCAGGTCTCGGACGCGAACAACAAGTGCGGGGCCTACGCGATTCGCACCGGCGAGCTGACCGCGGAGGGGGAGCTGGTGAGGTTGTGGATCCCGTGCTGGGACCTCGACAAGGCCGGCGAGCGATACCGGGTCCGCTCGGACCCGGCAACAACTGCGAGGCTCGCCGCGATCGAGCGCACGCAGTGCATCGGGCTCTCGCAGCGCGCGCTCGAGCGCTCGCCGTTCGTGCAGGACGACGCGATCGCCGAGATCGTCCCGCACCGCGGCGGCACCACGATCCGCGGCGTCCACATCGTGTTCAAGCCGATCCCCGGGCTCACCCTGTCGTGGATGCGGCGCGCGATCGCATGTCACCAAGCGCGGTGGAAGACGCTCGGGAGACCGGCGAGTTATCTCGCCGGAGATCCGACGCTCGTCGACGGCGCGGAGGTCCGCGTGAGCGAGGTCCGCGACCATCTCGAGGTGCTGATCTCGACCGACTCGCCGTCCGGCGCGCAGCTCGCGCTCGACCGGGCGCAGGACCTCACCGCCTCGCGGACGGCGAGCCGTCGCCGACCTTCGCCCGACGCGTGGTGACCTCGGCGGGACCGAGCCCCCGTCCTGGCCCGGTGCTCGTGATCCCCGGCGCGCGGCGTGGTACCCAAGCATGGGATGCGCACGCCGTGGGTGACGACGCTGCTTCGGCTCACGGCGATCGTGGCCGGGGCCTCCGCGGTCAGCGTGGCCGGGTTGTTTGCGTTCCGCGCGGTCGCGCCACTCGACGAGCTGTACGCGGCGACGAACCAGATCGGGAACTACCTGCAGACCGTCGGCGGGATCTACGCCGTGCTGCTCGCGTTCGTCGTCTACGTCGTGTGGGGACAGTTCGACGCGGCGCGCGCGCTCGTCGATCGGGAGGCGACGGCGCTCGTCGATCTGCACCGGACGGCGAGCGGATTGCCTCCTGCGACCCGCGACGAGATCCAGCGTGGGCTGCGGGGCTATGTCGATGCCGTGCTCCACGACGAGTGGCAGGCGATGGCGAAGGGTGACGAGGCGACGATCGCGCGTGTCGGGGAGCGGCTCGATCACGTGTGGGTCGCGATCCATCGTTGCCGCCCGACGTCCGGCTGCCAGCAGACCATCTATGGCGAGGTGCTCTCGCGGTTCAACGACCTGACGGATGTCCGCACGGGACGCCTGACCTCCTCGCGGCAGCGCATCCCCATGGGGATGAAGGTCCTGCTCTACGCCGGCGCCGTGATCATGATCGGTTCGACCTACCTGCTGGTGTTCGAGCAGCTGTGGATCCACACGTTCGCGGTCGCTGCGCTCGCTGGTGCGATCGCGCATATCCTGTTCCTCAGCGTCGATCTCGACGATCCGTTCAGTGGTCGCTGGCATCTCGCGCACGCGCCCTTCCAGCGGGCACGCAAGGCCTTCGACCGCGCAACGCACAGGGTCGACGCCGAGGCGCCCGAGACCGTCCCGGAGGGGATGTGATCGCCGCAGCGTCCGGGTAGCATCGTGCCGTGGGTTCACGGTTGTCCTCGCTTCGCGACCGCGTTCGGCTGCTGTCGGCGGTCGACGCGGGCCGGCAGGTGTTCGGTGCGGACACCCACGACTACGCGCTCGCTCCGCCGATCACCGGTGCGGCCCTCGCGGCCCTCGAGGCGCGGTTCGGCGAGCTGCCGCACGAGTATCGCGCGGTGATCTGCGAGCTCGGCGCGCACGGTGCGGGGCCCTACTACGGGCTGCTCGCACCGACGGTGCCTGATGATCCTGCGGGCGTGGCACCGGATCCGATGCGCGAGTTCCGCTGCGATCTCGAGACCGGCTACCAGGCGCACCGCGAGGGTGAGCACGTGCTCGACGGGACGCTGGTGCTCGCGGAGCAAGGGTGCGGCGGTCGCTCGGTGCTCGTGATCCGCGGCGCGCGGCGGGGCGAGGTTTGGAGCGACTGGACGCGGGATCAGGGCACGATCAGCCCGGAGGCGCCGAGCTTCCTGACCTGGTACGAGGACTGGCTCGATCGCGCGATGCTCGAATGGGTCGAGTCGGCGGCGCCACGGATCGCCGTCGATGGTCCGGACGATCCGTCGGAGCTCGAGGCGATCGCGTCGGTGTTCGAGCTCGTCGAACGTCACGCCCCGCAGCAGCAAGGCCTGCTGCGGACGCTGGGGTACCTGCACCTCCGCGAAGGTCGCTGGGACGACGCGAGCGCCGCGTTCGATGCGGCGGCGACCGCCGGTGGCAAGGAGCCGGAGGCGCGCCGTCACCTCGATCGGGCGCGCATGCACGTCGTGATGGACGAGCGCGGCGAGGCGATCCGCGACGCCGAGCGAGGTCTGGCGACGCCCGGGCTGTGGCACGCGACGCGAGATGAGCTGCGCGATGTCCTCGAGAGCGTGCTCGGTGCCGCCGGCCGGCGCGACGAGGCGCTCGCGGTGCTCGACGAGCGCGCCGCGGACAGCTACTTCAGCTTCCACCTTCACCACCGGCTCGCGCGCGAGCGGTTGGCGCGCGGCGATCTCGCGGGCGCCGGGGCGGCGCTCGAGCGAGCAGCGGGCATGACCAACATCCTCGGCGCCGGCGCCACGCACGATGATCGGATCGCCGCGAGCTTCGATCCGATCATCGCCGAGCTTCGCGCCGCGCGTCGCGAGACCGATGCGCGGGTGCTGCTCGCGCTCGTCGAGCGGATCCGCGACGCGAACTGACTAGCCGGTCGCGCGCGCGCGCGCGGTTGCGAGCTGCGCGATCAGCTTCTTCGCGATCAGGTACGCGTCGCCGGGCCACCGCGCGGACAGGTAGCGTCCGTCCTCGACCACGAAGGCGTGTGTGTCGTCGTCCCGCGTGCCCCGGAGGGACAGCTCGCGAGGTCCACGTTCGAAGTCCGCGGGGTTCGCGAGCGCCGCGCGGACCTCGTCCTCGACGTACATGGGGTAGGTCCGATAGTAGCGGCCGCGTCGCCAGAACGTCGCGAGGTACGCGCTGCGCTCCATGTACTTCGGCAAGCACGTCGTCCGAACGCCATGGAGCACGGAGAGCCCGTTCGCTTGCTTCGAGCGCGCGGCGACCAGCACGCCGTGACAGATCGCGGCGATCGGCCTGGGCGTCGCGAACATCGCGGTGGTCAGGTGCTGCACGACCTCGCTGCCGAGGTACTGCTTCATCCCGGGAGCGTGGCCGCCCGCGAGGAACAGCGCATCGAACGCGCTCGCCTCGCACGAGGCCCACGTCACGGGCGAGAGGAACGACGGCGCGCGTTCGAGCTCGCGGTAGAACGCGATCGGCTCGGCGCGCGCGCCGAGCTTGCCGAACACGACACCCGTCAGGAGCAGCGGATCACACGCAGGGGTCGCGCCGGTCTCCGTCGCGAACACGACCTCGTGGTCTGCCTCGACCAGGAGCTTCCACGGGACCGCGACCTCGGTGACGTCGAAGTCATGATCCGGCAGGGGAAACAGGACCTTCGCCATGGTCCGGAGCATACCTTTCAAGCGATCCAGCTGTCGGCGTATGCTGGTCGGATGGTTGGCCGTGCCGCAACCCTGGTGCTGTGTGGTGCGGCGTGCTCGTTCGACCTCCGCCCAGGCAGCGGTGCGGGGGACGCCGCGATCGACACGGCGAACGATTCCGCGAGCGATTCCGCGAACGATTCCGCGAACGATTCCGCGATCGATGCACCGCGGTGCCAGGGCTGGATGCCCGAGCACGTCGATGCCTGTGCGATCGGGATCCCGCAGCCCATGGTCACGCTGACCAGCGCGCTCGAGCCCTACACCTACAACACCACCGTCGGCGGCGGAGTCCTCACCGATCGGAACCAGGCGGTGATCGTGACCTCGGATGTCACGGCCGCGCAGCCGGGTGGCCCCCTCGTCGCCGTGCTCAACGTCGAATCGTTCGCGCTCGAGGCCAGCGCCCGGCTGTTCGTGATCGGTGACAAGCCACTCGTGATCGCAGCGTGGAGCACGATCTCGATCGCCGGGACGCTCGACGCCGGCAGTACGACCGGCGAGCTCGATGCCGTGACGCGCATCGACGGGGCGACCCGGATCGGTGCCGGTGCAAATCCACCGGGACTTTGCGCGACAGCCGTTGGATCGAACGGCACCAACGCGGTGAGCACCGGCGGATCCGGTGGTGGTGGCGGTGGCGCGCTCAGCGGCAATGGCGGCAATGGCGGGATCGGTGACACGTCGATGCAGCCGGGCGGCCCGGGCGGCGTCGCCCTCGGGATCCCGTCGGTGATCCGCGGCGGATGTGCGGGCGGTCGGAGCGGCACCGCGGGAAGCGGCAGCTCGTTACCGGCGACCTCGTCCACGATCTCGAGCGGCGGAAACGGCGGAGGAGCGATCGAGCTCGCTGCGCACACGGCGATCACGATCACCGGCACGATCACCGCGGGAGGAGCAGGAGGGGCAGGTGCCCCGCAGGGCTCCGCGTGCGGCGGCGGGGGTGGCGGTGCCGGTGGCTACGTCGGGCTCGATGCACCGACGGTCACGGCCAACAACGGAACGATCGCGGCGAACGGAGGAGGTGGTGGCGGATCGGCGCCGTTCGCGGGTCAGGGCAACCAGGGTGGCAATGCCGTCGGTGCGGCGCGGGCGCCTGGAGGTGCGGTCAGCGGCGGGACGTGCGGGCTCGCGGGAGGTGCCGGGGCTGCGGGAGCCGATCGCAACGGCCGTGCGAACACGGCGAACGACTCGTGTGGCGGAGGAGGCGGTGGTGGCGCGGCGGGATACATCCTCGTCTGGGCGCCGTCGCTCGCGACGACCGGTGCGCAGATCTCGCCGACGCAGCAACCGGGTCCTTGAGTGTGAGCTAGCTGACGAGCTGACGAGAGTGCACGCATCTTGCTCGGCAAAGTGCCCACGGAGGTTCCATGCCGCGTAAGCGTCGCTTCCACGACTCCCGTCATCCTCGTCCCCCTGCCGATCCTCAGCAGGTCGACACCAAGCCCGACGAACCGCAAAAGGAGAAGCGCTCAGCGGACCTGGACGCGGTGACTCCCGTGCGGACACGCGCGGACGTCACGACCGCGATCGAGGACGCCGGGACTTCATCGACTTCGACCGACCGCGCGTGAGCGCTCGACGTGCGCTGGGCCGCGTGCGTACGGCTCGCGCCATCACTTCACAGGAGGGGACATGCCACGCAAGCAGCGCTTCAAGCCGACCCGTAAGCCGAAGCTGACGAACGAGAGCGCCGTCGACCGCGCCGATCAGCCGAACCGCCCGACGAGCGACGACCAGGCGAGGTCGCAGCAGTCCGAACCGCGGCCCGACGAGGAACGCCGCTTGGAGTGACGACGGCTGTCAGGTCTCGCCGTCGAGTGGCTCGATGTGGATGTTGCGATCCTTCGCATCCGGCTTGCGCGCGGACTCTGCGAAGCGGTCGCTGACATCCGCCGCGATCTCGACGCGGGTCTCGCGCGCGAGGATCTGGATCTTGCCGATCGAGGTCTTGTTGATGCCGCCGCGACGGCACAGCAGGGGCACGATCCACTTCGGATCTGCGTTCTTCGAGCGGCCGACGTTGACCGTGAACCACACCCCTTCGCCGCGGGGCGCGTCGGTGGGCGGTGCGGTCCGCGCGGGCTCGCGGTCGCGGCGTGGCGCGTCGGTGCGCGGTGCGGTCCGCGCTGGTTCGCGAGCAGGCCGACGGCGATCGACCTCGACGGGCTGACTCTGCAGTCGCCGCTCGGTGCGCTGGGCCGGCCGCGGGGGCGACCTGTCGGGCTCGCGCCCCCTCGGTCGCATCGACGGTGGGATCGTCAGCTCCTCGGGGGCAGGGCGCGCCTGCCGGCGCTGGTGGACGAGCGCGGCGACGAGATCTTCGGCGCTGCGATCGAGGAGCAGCGTCTTCGCAACCTGACGATCGTCGTCGGTGGGATCCTCGGTCAGCCCGCGGATGTCCAGCACGAGCTGATCCTGATCGCGGATCCGGATGTCGTCGCTGGTCGGCGGCAGCTTCCACGCCGCCTCGAGGTGTGCGGCCTGGAGCAGGCGCTCGGCGAACCGGCGCGCGGCGTCGGGCACGATCAGGATCGCGATGCCCTTGCGGCCGGCACGGCCGGTGCGGCCACTGCGGTGCACCATCACCTGCTTGTTCTGGGGAAGATCCGCGTGGATCACGATCGCGAGGTCCGGGAGATCGAGCCCGCGCGCGGCGACGTCGGTCGCCACGCACACGCGCGCGCGGCCATCGCGGAGCGCCTGGAGCGCCTGGTTGCGCTCGCGCTGGCTGAGCTCGCCCGACAGCGCGGCGACGGAGAACCCGCGCTCGCTGAGGTTCGCGGCGAGGCGGGTGACGCCGTCGCGGGTGGCGCAGAACACGAGCGCCCCGGGGGCGTCGTGGTAGCGCAACAGATTGACGACCGCGAGATCGCGCTCGCGCGGGACGATCGGGACGGCGATGTACTCGATGTCGCGGTGGCGCTCGGTCTCGGTCGCGGTCGCGACTCGCAGCGCGTTCTTCTGGTAGCGCTTCGCGAGTGTCGCGATGTCCTTCGGGATCGTCGCCGAGAACATCAGCGTGCGGCGCTCGGGGGGCGCGGCCTGGAGCAGCCGCTCGAGATCCTCGCGGAAGCCCATGTCGAGCATCTCGTCGGCCTCGTCGAGGACGATCGCCTCGATCTTCGCGAGCGACAGCGCGCCGCGCTCGAGGTGATCGCACAGCCGCCCCGGGGTTCCGACGACGATGTGGACGCCGTTGCGCAGGAAGTGCTGTTCGCGCCGAGGATCCATGCCGCCGACACAGGTCGTGAGCCGGGCGCCGGTCTCGGCGTACAGCCACGTCAGCTCGTTGTGGACCTGGATCGCGAGCTCGCGCGTCGGTGCCACGATCAGCGCGCGCGGCGCGGCCGCCTGGGAGAATCTCTCACCCTCGCCGAGCAGGCGCTTCGCGAGGGCCAGGCCGAACGCGACGGTCTTCCCCGATCCGGTCTGCGCGGAGACCAGGAGATCGCGGTCCTCGGCCTCGGCAGCCATGACGGCGGACTGCACGGGGGTGGGCTCGACATAGGAACGTGCGGCGAGGGCACGGCGGAGACTCGGGTGCGCGAACGAAAACGACATCGATGGTCGCCCCTTGTAGCATGTCCGCTACGCGGGCCGGCCCGCAGGCAGGAGCTGGCGCAGGTGCCATGCCTGCATCACGAGCTGCTGCTGGGCGCTCCGGTTGCTCCGCCCGAGGGCCGCGGCGTGGATCCCGGCGACGATCACGGTCGCGACCGTCGCGCCGATGACGAGGATCGCCGTCGGAGTCCCATTGATCACCAGCGCCCCGGCGTGGCTGAACAGGCCTCCATCGCGCAGGTCCCAGGTCGTCGGCAACAGGCCCTGGGCCTCGAGCACGAGCGGGATCGCGAAGCTCGCGATCATCGTGGCGATCAGGATCCACGATCGCTCGATGAACGCCGGGTAGGCCATCACCGACATCGTCACGACGCACATCAGCGCCGGCACGAACGTGAACGGCCCCGCCATCCGCCCCATCAGCGCGAGCAACAGGCCGTTGCCGATCGCGTACCCGAGCATCGCGACGAACGTCCGGTCCGGGCTGCGGCGGATCCGCCACGCCGCCATCGCGAGGAGGAGCGCCACCGCGAACACCGCCAGCACCTCGGGCCACTTGCGGATCCCGTTCCACGCAGCGATCGGCAGGAAGGATGCGATCGCCAGGTACGCGCCGATCGCAGTCCGCGCATGGCGGCGCACGCTCTCCGCGTCGGCCGAGCGCAGCGCCTGGCGCAGGTCGGCGGGCGGATCGTGGGGCGGTTCGAGGACGAGCGCGGTCACCATCTCCGCGGCGCCGGGACACGCGGGGTCGAGCGCCATCGCGCGTCCCGCGGCGTGCATCGCGTGGGCGCGTTCGCCGCGATCGAGCGCGGTGCGCGCCTTCGCGAGCTCGTCGAGCGCGACCTCCTTGCGCCGCGCGACATCGCGATCGCCGTCGAGGTACGCCTGGACCCGCTCGGCGATCTGCCGCGCGCTCGGCCGCGACGCCGCGTTCATCGCCAGCGCCTCGGCGCACAGCGCATCGAGCTCGACCGGGATCTCGAGGTGGGGGTAGCGTCGTGCCGGCGACACGACGGTCAACGGCGACAACGTGCTCGCGATCGCGCTCTGCGACTTGCGCGGGTGCAGCGGCTGCTGGGTCAGGATCTCGAACAGGATCGATCCGAGCGCGTAGACGTCGACCGGGCGCGCGATCTCCGCGCCGGTCGCGAGCTGCTCGGGTGCGATGTAGCCGGGCGTGCCCAGGAGCTGGCTCGGCTCGTCGTGACCGTCGAGGCTGTCGATGTCCGTGGTGACGACGTCGTTGGCCGTGTCGCTGAACACCCGCGCGAGGCCCCAGTCGAGGATGTAGACCTCGCCGTAGTCGCCGAGCATGATGTTCGACGGCTTGAGATCGCGATGGACGATCCCGCGCATGTGCGCGAACTCGACCGCCAGGCAGACCTCGCCGAACGCGCGCAGCATGCGCTGGCTCGCGGGCAGCTCCTTGGGCAGGTGCTCGCGCAGGGTCATGCCGGTGAGCCGCTTCATCGTGAAGTAGGGCCGGCCCTGCGCGTCGCGGCCCAGCTCGTGGACCGGGACCACGGCGGGGTGCTCGAGCCGCGCCTGGATCCGCGCCTCGCGGAGGAAGCGATTGACGTCGGCCTCGGACGGCGCCTCCGCGTTGAGCCGCTTGAGCGCCACGTCACGGCCGATCCGCCGATCGTGTGCGTTGACGACCTCACCCATCCCACCCTTGCCGATCACTTCGCCGAGTGCGTACGCGGCGAGCGTGTTCGGCGGGGCGTCGTGGGTGTCGACGGGGGAGCTCTCTGCACGCCCGTGTCGCACCACGGTGAAGGGCTCCGCCTCGTCCCCTGGCTTCATCCCCCTATCGTACGCGCTACGGGCGGGCCAGATCGTCCTGTTGTCGCCTCCTGGCCACGGCCCCGCGGGCGCGGTACGAGGGGACATGGCTCCCCCGCTGGTCCGAGCGAAGGCGACCGTCCCGCTCCGCGCGGATGGGACGCTGCGGCTCGCGGTCGTTGCCGACACGCACTCGCAGCCGCATCCCGCGACCGCGAAGCACCTCGTGGCCCTCGCGCCCGACGCGATCCTGCACGCCGGTGATATCGGCGACCTCGCGGTGCTCGAGGACCTCGCCCAGCTGGCTCCGTTGCACGCGGTGCGCGGCAACATCGACACCCGCGCGAACCAGCTGCCGGACGTGCTCACGCTCGATCTCGTCGGCGGTGATCGCACGTTGCGGATGCTGCTCGTGCACATCGCGGTGTACGGCCCGAGGCTGCGCGCCGATGTCGCGAAGCTCGCGCGCGCGGAGCACGCGTCGCTGGTCGTGTGCGGCCACTCGCACGTGCCGTTCATCGGGCAGGACAAGGGCATCACCGTGTTCAACCCTGGCTCGATCGGTCCCCGGCGGTTCTCGCTGCCGATCGTGTTCGGCACGATCGAGGTCACGCGGACCGGCGTGCGCCTCGCGCACGTCAACTGCGAGACCGGCGCGGCGTGGAGCCCGCCGTGACTACGACGGGCGGAACGTGATCGTGACGACGACGGCGCGGTCCTCGAGCAGGCCCGCCGCACGCCGCGCGCACCCCGCGAGGCGTTCGAGCCGGCGCGTGCCGACCCGGGTCGTGATCCGCGAGTCGACGAGCTCGAACGCGACCTCGACGTCGTCGCCACGGTCGCGCGCCGGCGAGCGGTAGCACGCGCGCAGCGCGTCGAGCACGCGCTTGGTGTCGCGGCCCGCGACCGTCACCGGCACGGCGCCACGCACGGCGGGGCTCGCGATCTCCGCGGTCGGCACGTGATCGGCGTCGCGGATCGTCGCGGGTTCGTGGAGCTCGATCACCGGTGGGCTCGGTGCGGTCGCGAGGGTGGGGAGCTGCTCGGGCGCATGGACGTGGGTCCACGCGGCCCACGCCGAGATCACGATCCCCGCGAACACGCACGCGATCGCGGCCATCACCGGGACGCGCGAACGAGGGCGCGGGGCGGCCCGCGGGGCCGGGGGGCTCGGTGCCGGGTCCCACGGCGCGACCGGCACGATATCCGTCGAGATCGTGCGCGGGATCCGTGGAGGCAGGGAGCCGACGAGCGCGTCGAGCTCCGTGGAGTCGTGCGAGCCCGGTCGCGGGGCGGCGATCGGAAACGTGCGGGTGACCAGCTCGGCGATCACGCTCGGCGCGCCGGTCTTGCGGTGGACGCGGAGCCACGCCTGGAGATCGCGCTTCATGTCGCGCGCGGATGGATACCGTTGTGCTGGATCCCGCGCGAGTGCGGTCATCACGATCGCCTCGAGATCGAGGGGGTACTCGAACATCAACTCGGAGGGTGGCGTGATCGTGCACCGGATGATCCGCGCGAGCGACGCCTCGTCGCGATCGCAGGGCGGAAACAGGCGCTCGCCGGTCGTGATCTCGTAGAGCACGATCCCGAGCGCGAACAGATCGCTGCGGCGATCGATCGGCGCTCCGAGGGCCTGCTCCGGCGACATGTAGCCGAGCTTGCCCTTGAGGATCCCGGGCTCGGTCGCCGCGCGCCCGCCATGCCGCACGACGCCGAAGTCCGCGAGCTTCACCGACCCGTCGTAGCCGACGAGGATGTTGCCGAGCGAGACGTCGCGGTGCACGATGTCGAGCGCGCGGTGGTGCCGATCGGTGAGCGCGTGTGCGTGCTCGAGCGCGGCGCACACACCGATCCCGATCGCGACCGCGCACTCGAGCGGCACGGTCCGATGCTGGCGCGCGAGCGCGCGCACGAGCTCGAGGAGATCCGAGCCGCGGACGTACTCCATCGCGTAGAAGTAGTCGCCGGGCTGCTCGTGGATGTCGACGACGGAGACGATGTTGGGGTGGACGAGCTGCGCGGTGATCCGGGCCTCGGCGAGGAACATCTCGACGAACGTCGGGTCGTTCGCGAGATCCGGCAGCATCCGCTTGATGACCAGCTGCGGATCCGTGCTCGCGGCGCCGGCCGTGCGAGCGAGATAGAGCTCGGCCATGCCGCCGGTCGCGAGTCGTCGCACCAGCTCGTATCGGACCACGCTGGCAACGCTAGAGAGTTCTTCGCGAGAGATCGAGATCGATGATTCGCGTGTCCGGGCTCACACGCCCGTGGCGTGTCCGACATCGCCTACCGCGTCGAGCTTCGTATCGTCGCTCACGCGCGGGATCCTCGTCGCTACGAGGGGCAGCTGGAGCACGAAGACGGTCGGCATGCGCACGGTCTCGTCGATCCAGATCCGGCCCCCGTGCGCTTCGATCGTCTTGCGGCAGAAGTGCAGTCCGAGGCCGAGGTTCATCGACCCGACGTTGCCGCGGGCCTGCCCGTAGCGCTCGAACACCACCTCACGGAGATCGCGCGGGATCGCGCTGCCGGAGTTCCCGATCCGGATCTCGGAGTTCGTCGCGGTCTCGTGCATCGCGATCTCGATCGTGCCGTCCACGGGCGTGTAGCGGAGCGCATTGTCGAGGATGTTCTCGATGGCCCGCGTGACGAGATCGACGTCGATCTCGCCGTTCAGCTCGGGCCCTGGCACCACGCTGAGGGTGAGCCCGCGGGACTGGGCGAGCACGCGGCGCTGGTCCGCGATCCCGCGCACGAGCTGCGAGATCGAGGTCTGCTTCGGGCGGAGCTCGAGCTCGCCGATCTCGAGCCGCGCGACGTCGACGAGGTTCGACAGGAGCCGGAGGATCCGTTGTCCGGCGCCCTGCGAGTCGCGGAGCGCCTCGAGACAATCCGCGGGGCCCTCGTAGCTCTCGACGATGTAGTCGTAGTTCGCGACGATCACGGACAGCGGGTTCTTCAGGTCGTGCACGAGCGTCGCCGTGATCTCGTCCTTGAAGCGGTCGAGCTCGACCAGGTGCTCGTGCGCGCGCGTGGTCTCGCGGATGGCGTGCTCGCGCGCCACCGCCGCCTGCTTGAGCAGCTCGTTGGACGCGCGGAGGCCTTGCTCCATGCGCACGACGGCGGTGACGTCCCGGGCGGATGCATAGATCAGGCGATGCTCGGGCGACGGCGTCGCGCTCCACGCCAGCCAGCGGTAGGTGCCGTCCTTGCAGCGGTAGCGGTTGCGGAACCGGAACACGGTCTGACTGCCGCGGATCTCGAGCGCCTCGTCCGTCGCCTTGTCCCGGTCGTCGGGGTGGAGGAGCTCGAGGTACGGCGAGGCACACAGCTCGCTGGCGGTGTAGCCGAGCGTCTTCTCCCACGCCGGATTGACCATCTTGAAGAAGCCATCGAAGCCCTGGATCGCGAGCAGGCCCGGGGAGATCGCGAAGAACCGATCGACCCCCTCGGCGTCGAGCCCCGCCATCCCGAGCTCGTGCGTGGGCGCCGCGAGCTGGTCGACGATCGTCGCGGCCCGCACTGGCTTGGCGAAGAACCGCTTCGCACCCTCGTTCAGCGCGCGGACGACCGCCGTGAAGGAAGGGCTGCCGGACACCAGGACCACGACGGTCTTCGGAGCCTGGGTCGTCCACCGGCGGACGAGCTCGAGCGCGCGGGCGCCGAGGGACAGATCGAGGACGACGAGATCGGGGGACGTCGCGTCGAACGACGACTCGGCCTCGTCCGCGCTCTCCGCCGTGGCGACGGCGAAGGACACGGACACGAAGTCCTGCTCCAGCTCGGCCCGGGAGGCTCGGTCCGGATCGACGATCAGCACTCTCCGACTCATGAGGCCCCCGCCCAAGGGTCGGCCTTCGCGCACGCATCGGCAATGACGTCGCGCCCGCAATGACGTCGCGCCCGTATGACACGGATGTCCTGGTCTGCCGCGCCGGGCGAAACCGCGGATCGCGCTCGATCCTGGATCCCAAATGATCTCGCCAGGTCGGCGCGGCACGCGGGGTGCTTGAGGAGACCTCATGCGCATCGTCACCATCGCCGCGATCCTCCTGAGCACCTCGATCGCCGCCGCCCAGGCTCCGGGCCAGACCCTGACGTACGTCCCCGACGAGGAGCCCCCCGTCGCGGCGCCCGCGCTGCAGGTGGAGAAGGTCAGCTACCGCAAGCAGGTGCTGCTCGTCGATGGCCTCTCGGTCGCCGCGATCGCGATCGGGCCACTGGTCGCGCAGAGCGGTGGCGAAGGCGGGAGCGTCAGCCTCCTCGGCGTCGCCGGGTACATCGTCGGCGCACCGCTCGTTCACCTCGCCCACGGTCGTGGAGGCGCCGCGTTCAAGAGCCTCGGCCTGCGCACCGCGCTGCCGCTGCTCGGCGCGCTCGCGGGCTTCAAGCTCGGACCGAACGACCTGATGTGCGGCGCCCAGACCCTCGACGGTGACCACGGAAATGGCGGCTGCCCCGGTGGTTCGATCAGCGGTGCGATCGGCGGCCTCCTGGTCGGCAGCATCGCCGCGGCGACGATCGACGCGAAGTACCTCGCGCAGTACGAGACGCTGCGCAGCGTGCCGACGTGGACGGCGAGCGTGCAGCCCATGCGCGGCGGCGGGATGACGGTCGGCGTCAGCGGCGGGTTCTAGAGCGCCGCAACCACACGAACCCGACCAGCGCGAAGATCATGGCACCGGCGGCTGCCCCGATGACGGCAATCATCGGGACGCCGCTCGATGCCGCGGCGATCTCACACGTCCGCGCGCGGCGCGCCGAGCAGCAGGCGGTTCTTCGGCGTGATCTCCGCCGCGATGGTCTGGGTCACCACGTCGTAGTCCGCCGCGACGAGGCGCTGGACGCGCGCGACATCGACGGCGAGCGCCGCGTCGAGCCAGCCGGCGAGCGGCGACGGCGATGCGACCTGGCAGCACGGCAGCACGGCGACCCGCGCGCGGACCGCCAGCGCCGCGGTGAGCACGTCATCGGTGAGGCCGCCGCACGCGTGGACCGAGACGACGACATCGTCGGGCTCGAGGACGACCTCGGCGAGTGGGCGCGCCTCGAACACGACACGGCCGGCGAGACGAGGCCACGTGCGCACGAGCTCGGCCGCGAGCAGCGCCGCGCTATCGGGGAGCCGCGTGTCGATCGCCAGCGCGCTCGGCGACGTGTCGTCGAGCAGCACCATCAGGTGCGCGACGAGGCCGTGGCCGCACGCGAGATCGATCACGCGCCCGCCGCGATACCGCCGGCGCGTGCGTCGCGCGACCTCCCACGCCTCGTAGAGCTCCTTGCGCGGCAGGCACTCCGCGCGGCACACGGCGCGCCCGATCCGATCGAACAGCGACTCGCCGGGGAACCGTTGCAGATCGCGGGGCGTCAACCGGTTGCGGCTCGCGTGCGAGAATGGGCGAGCGCGCGCGTCGACCATGCCCGACGGTAGTCGATCTGCGTTCCATGTGGCCGTCCGAGCTTGGTCGTCGCCATCCATGGTCAAATCGAGGTGGATGCGCCTCGCCACGATCGTCTGGATCTCCCTCGTCTCGTTCCCCGTCGCGTCCGCCAAGCCGCTCCCGGACGGCGTGAAGGTCGAGCTCAAGAAGGGCCGGCCGATGGTCACGCGCGGTGGTGCGACGGTGCCGCTCGCGGACGACACGCTCGCGGACTGGGACGCCGCGACCGCCGAGCTCTCGGACGACGGCGCGCAGGTCATGCTGTCGGGCACGCGGTGCAAGAAGACAATCACCGGCGATCGGGCCAAGGCGACGATCCCGCTCGCGCGTCTCGAAGCGAAGCTCGAGAACGCCACCGGCGAGGCGTTGCTCGGCAAGAAGAAGTGGGCCGATGCGGCGACGAAGTTCTCGGCCGCGATGACGAAGGACCCAGGCACCGCACGCTACGCGGCGAACCTGCTGGTCGCGCAGGTCAAGGGCGGCAAGCTCGACGACGCCGACCGGACGCTCGCCGCGGTGGGCAAGCGCCACATCGCGTGGCTTGCCTGGCGCCTCGCGGTCGATCCGGCGCTGGCGCCGCTGAAGGCTCGTCCGAGCGCGGCGGCGATCGCCGCGCCGGTCCCGGGCAAGGCGCGCTCCGCGACCCTCGCCGATGCCTACGCGATCAGCCCGCTCGGCATGGCCGCGACGCGGACGGCGAGCGGCTCGGGCGGCTCGGGCGCCGAGCTGCCGCTGGAGGTGTCGTTCACCGAGATCGCGACCGGGCGCGTGGTGCTGCGCCTGCCGATCGGCAAGAACCCCGAGCGTGCGCTGGTCGACCGCGTGCTCGTGACGCTCGGCTTCACGTTCGAGGGGATGTTCACCGACATCCGGCAGGGAAAGTCGCAGTCGTCGACCGACGGCCGCGCCCTGCTCGTCAGCGGCGACAAGATCACGTACCAGAAGGGCGCCGTGAAGAAGCCCGTCGAGATCGCGAACGTCGTGATGGTCGGCTTCGTCCCGGGCGGCGCGGTGTTCCTCACCCGCCACGAGCACGTGTTCCGCTGCGACGACAAGAGCTACCGCACCGAGCTGAGCGCGCTGCCGGATCCTGGAACGGCCGACGCTCCGACGAAGTAACGAGCGCCGACCGCGTTGCCGAGCACTCGGCCTGGTGGGCATGCGCTCGGTGGCGTCCTTGCGAGAGGGGAAGGCGAGACCCGACCGCGCCGGCGGAGCCGCGAGGCCCGCGTGCTACCAGGGGTGCTTCATGTCCAAGCTCCTCGTCGTCTCGATCCTCCTGTTTGCCGCGTGCGGCTCCAAGTCCAACGCGAACACCAGCCCGACCGGCGGCCCCGGCGAGCCCCTCGTCGATCCGACGCTCCCCTCGTGGGCGCCGAAGAGCTGCGTCGACTACCACAAGGCGGTCGTCCAGGCGCTCGACTGCGATGCGATCGACCAGGGCAAGCGCGACGAGATCAGGGCGGCGTACGAGTCGTCGAGCACGGCCTGGAAGGCCGAGGGCGACGCGAGCGCGGCCCGGGTCGACGAGATCGGGGCCTCGTGTGCGAGCACCGCCGCGTCCGTGCGGGCCGAGACCGCGGGCACCTGCGAGGCGGCGCACTAGCGCCGCGACGGTGCCGATGCGATCGATCCCGCTCGCCCCGCGGTCCGACAAGCTCCGCCGGATCGGCAGCGTGCTCGTGACCGATGACGACCCGCCGTCCGTGCGGGTCACGTGCGGATCCTCGAGCGCATGGCTGCGCGGCCGAGTGAGTCCTCAGGGGGAGAACACGAGCGGCGTGCGGAACGTCAGCCCGCCGCCCGCGTGGAACTTGCCGACGTCGGCGACGGTGTCGCGCATGCCGGCTTCGACGTAGACGCCGATCGCGTACGTCCCGAGGAACAGGCCGCGCGGCTCGATCCCGACGCCGCTGATGTACAGCTCCGCGCTGAGTCGACCGGTCGCGCCGAACCCGACATCGGTCTCGCCGAACGCGCTGCTCGAGAGGTACTCGCCGCGCCCGGCGGCCCACGTGCGCCAGAAGCTGCCGCGCGACAGCGTGTGCCCGAGCTCGAGGTACGCGCCGCCGTAGGCGACCCCGTTCTTGTCGTTCATCACCGACGTGTCCTCGGGAGCCGCGAGGATCGCGCCGAACACGCCGATGCCGACGTCGGTGTTGGTCGGCTGCGGGCTCAGCGATGCCCAGTGGACACCGATCGAGGCGCCCATGCCCGGTGCCCACCCACGCGCGGTGTTCGCCCCCGCGGCGCCGATGTCGATCTTGAGCGGCATCATGAAGCGCGGGCCGGGCCGGCGGCGATAGCGCGGAGCGGTGTCGACGGAGGTCGGTCCACCGACCCGGTGATCGCGGACCTCGGGATTGGCGAGGGCGGGCGACGCGTCGAGGAGGGAGACCGCTGCGGTGGCGAGTGCCAGATAGGTGAAGCGAGAAGACATGCGCTCGTCTCTGTCCACGCGCCGTGCCAGCGCCGCGCGCGGCCGAACCCGCGTGGGAACCAGGGGTTGGACACCGGTAGCGTGAACCGGCGTTGACGTGGTGAGGCCCGAGACCTTCACGGAGGGATTCAGCCGGCGAAGTTCGTGGTGGTCGAGAGGGCGGCCACGATCACGGCGCCGAGATAGGAGGCGAGGCCGGCGACCACGAACACGGCGGCGACCGACAGCATGCGCTGCTGGCGGTTGCGCCGATGGATCACGGCGACCGCCGTGTCGACGAGGTCGTCGCGCAGCTCCTGGCTCACCCAGCGCAACAGCGTGATCGTGCGGATGCACAGGACCAACCCGACGAGGATGAGCGCGATCCCGGCGGCCATGAGGCTCGCCGAGAGAGAGCCCGCCCGGATCATGTGCGCGCCGGAGAAGCCGGTCACCGTGATCGTGAGGCCGCACAGGCCGACGAGGATCTGGGCGTAGGTCTTGACCGTCCCGATCTGACTCGACAGGTGGTTGACGAGGTCAGGATCGCGCCCCGCATAGAGCGCGCGGAGGCGGTTGGCTTCGTCCTGGACGTCCATGCCGGCTCACTATGGCAGGTCACACGGCTGCTAGAGCAGCGGATCGAGGACGTCGATCAGGCGCTCGATCTCGGCGACGGAGTTGTAGTGGACCATCGACACGCGGACCACGCCGTGGTCGAGGCCGAGGGTGCGGACGACCCCCTTCGCGTAGAAGTCGCCATGGCGGATGCCCAGGCCGTGCGGGTCGACGGCTCGGACGAGCTCCTCGGGAGTGCGTCCGGTCGCGCCGAAGCTGATCGTCGGGACACGGAGGTGTCGATCGGCGGTGCGCTCGCCGTAGATCTGGACGCCTGGCTTGCGGGCGAGGAACGCGAGCAGCGGGGCGGCGAGGTCCTCTTCGTGCGCCGCGATCCGCTCGAACGCATCGGGGCCGAGGGCCGCGAGGTAGTCATGGATGCCGGTCACGCCGTACGTCAGCTCGAAGTTCAGGTTGCCGGGCTGGAGGCGATAGGGCAGGTCGGTGATGCACGCGTGGTTGATCGGCGGGAGGGCGGCGAGGAGGTCGTGCTTGCCGTACAGCGCGGCGAGGTGCGGGCCGTAGACCTTGTAGAAGCTGAACACGTAGTAGTCGACGTCCCACGCGCGGACGTCGACGGCCCGGTGGGGTGCGTACGCGACCCCATCGACGAGGAGCCGCGCCCCGTGCGCGTGCACGACGCGCGCGATCGCCGCGACGTCGTGGATCGACCCGAGCACGTTCGAGACGTGCGCCATCGCGACGAGCCGGGTGCGCGCATTCAGGAGCGGGATCAGGTCGCGCTCCTCGAGCCGCAGCGTGGTCGGGTTCAGCGGCCAGGTGCGGAGGACGACGCCGCGGCGCGCGAGCCGTAGCCACGGGGTGATGTTCGCCAGGTGGTCGGCGTCGGTGATGACGAGCTCGTCCCCCGCCGCCAGCGTCGACTCCATCGCGAGCGCGAGGTTGGCCAGGAGCTGGGTCGTCGACGGGCCGACCACGACCTCGCGGGGGTCGGGCGTTCCGAGCAAGGCGGCCGCCGCGCGCACCCCGGCGTGGACGCGCGCGCCGGCCGCCTCGGAGACGGCGTAGCTCGCACCGAGCTGCACGTTGGACGTCAGCAGGTAGTCGCGCACCCGGTCGGCGACGATCCCGAGGGTCTGCGAGCCCCCCGCGTTGTCGAGGTACACGAAGCCGGAGGCGAGCGCGGGAAACGCGGATCGCACCGATGGGACGTCGAGTCTCCCCGCCACCTACGGACTCTGGACGGGTGGACAGCGCCTCATCGCTGCAGCGTACCAGAACCACCTCGAGGTCAACGGGCGCGCATCACCGCCGGTCGCGCAGGATCTCGCGCGCGATCACCATCCGCTGGATCTCGCTCGTGCCCTCGTAGATCCGGGTCACGCGGGCGTCGCGATAGATCCGCTCGACGTCGTACTCGCGCGAGTAGCCATAGCCGCCGTGGAGCTGGACCGCGCGATCGACGACGCGACCGCACGCCTCGGTGGCGAACAGCTTCGCCATGCTGGTCTCGGCGGCGGCCTTGCTGCCCTCATCGAGGAGGCGCGCGGCGCGCAGCACGAGCAGCCACGCCGCGTCGAGCTCGGTCCGGCTGTCGGCGAGCACGAACTGGGTGTTCTGGAACTCGACGAGGGCCTTGCCGAACGCGCGGCGTTCGCGCGCGTAGTCCACCGTCGCGGCGAAGGCCGCCTCGGCGAGGCCGAGCGAGAGGGCCGCGATCCCGACACGCCCGGCACCGAGCGCGGACATCGCGATGCTGTAGCCGCCACCGCGCCGGCCGATCAGGTTCTCGGCGGGGACCCGGCAGTCGTCGAACGCGAGCGCGACCGTCCCCGACGCTCGCTGGCCCATCTTGTCTTCCTCCTTGCCGACGTCGAGGCCCGGGGTCCCACGCTCGACGACGAAGCAGCTGATCCCCTCGGGGCCCGGTCCATCGGTCCGGGCGAACACGACGTGGATGCCCGCGTGCGCGCCACTCGTGATCCACATCTTCTGCCCGGTCAGCGAGAAGCCATCGGGGACGGCGCGCGCGACCGTCGTCAACGCGGCTGCATCCGATCCGCATCCCGGCTCGCTCAGGGCGAAGCTCGCCGGCCCGAGTGCCCCTTCGGCGTAGGGCCGCAACCAGCGCTGCTTCTGTACCGCGCTTGCGTGGTCGGCGAGGATCTTCGACGCGAGGTTGCTGGACGCGAGGATCACCGCGGTCGAGGCGCACGCCTCGGCGATCGCCTGCATCGCGAGCGCGTAGCCGACGTTGTCGGTGCCCGAGCCGCCGTCGGCGCTGGACACCTTCATCGCCAGCAGGCCGAGCTCGGCGAGCCCGCGGATCTCCTCGAGCGGGAACCGCCCGGTGCGGTCGCGCTCCGCGGCGCCCGGCCGAAGCCGGCGCTCCGCGAACTCGCGCGCCGACTTCGCGATCATCAGCTGCTCGTCCGTGAACGAGACTCCGAGGTGTGGAGGTATACCCATGCCGGGGATGAGAGCGCACTCGCGCGCCCGCGCGAAGCGGCCTGGCCCCGAAAGTTGACAGGTGACCTGTCATTTCCGAGCATGGCGCGATGCGCCCCCGTGCCCCCCGCAAGCTGCGCAAGCCCCACGTGCGCGGCGAGCTGCGCGCCGTCGTCGACGAGACGATCGCCCTGTTCCATCGGCTGCGCTGGGTCGCCGAGCAGATCTACGGAGACGAGGGGCGCTCGACCGCGCGCCGCGGCATCCTGCGCGGCCTCGTGCGGTACGGCGCGCAGACCGTGCCCGCACTGGCGCGCACGCGCTCGGTCACGCGGCAGCACGTCCAGGAGGTCGTCACCGCGCTGGTCGCGGACCGCCTGGTCGAGCTGATTCCAAACCCACGTCACCGGCGCTCGCGCCTCGTGCGTGCCACGGCGCGAGGCCAGGCGCTCGTGCTGCGCATGGACGACACCGATGATCGCGTGCTGATCGCCGTCGGGACGGACCTGTCAACCCGCGAGCTCGAGATCACCGCGCGCACGCTGGAGACGGTGCGCAAGGGCTTCGAGCTCGGGACCCGCTGGCGCCGCGTCCTCGCGACCGCGCAGCTGCGCTGAGCGAATCGTCGGCGGATCGGGGACCCCGCAATTCCGGCGTGGGCTCGTCGGACCGCGCAGCCGCTGCGCGGTGAGCGGCGTCGACGCCTGTGCCACCCCCGGAACGGCGCTTGCTTCACCTCGTGGCATGCGGACCATGGCCACGGCGGCTACCGAGCTGGCTGCGATCGTCAAGCAGGGCCGGCGCGGCTCGCTCCGGCGGATCGTGGTGCGCGTGCTCGTGGTCGTCGCGATCGCGGGAGCGGCCGTCGCGGGGATCGGGTGGTGGCGTCACCGGGGCAAGGCGGCGCCGGTCGCGTATCAGACCGCGCCGCTCGTCCGGGGCGAGCTGACCGTCTCGGTGACCGCGACCGGCACGCTGGAGGCGCGCAACGTGGTCGCGGTCGGCAGTGAGGTCTCGGGTCGGATCAAGCGGCTCCTCGTCGCGGACAACGCGCGGGTCACCAAGGGCCAGCCGCTCGCGCAGATCGATCCCGAGATCCTCACCGCGCAGCTCGAGCAGGCGCGCGCGGTGCGCGACCAGGCCGCCGCGCAGGTCCGCCAGGCGCGCGCGACGCAGCGCGAGACCGCGCAGCTCCGCACCCGCGATCGGGAGCTGTTCGCGCGTGGCATCGTGTCGAAGCAGGAGCTCGAGAGCGCGGTCGCCGCGGCCGAGCGCGCCGACGCCGCCGTGAGCCTCGCGGTCGCCAACCTGCGCCAGGCGACCGCGACCGAGCACGTCGCCGCGACCCACCTGACCAAGACCGAGATCCGCTCGCCGATCGACGGGATCGTGCTGTCGCACACCATCGAGGAAGGCCAGACCGTGGTCGCCGCCTTCCAGACGCCCATCCTGTTCCAGATCGCCGAGGATCTGCGCGAGCTCGAGCTCTCGGTCGATGTCGACGAGGCGGACATCGGCAAGGTCCGCGAGGGCCAGGTCGCGAGGTTCACGGTCGCCGCCTATGCCGATCGCAGGTTCGACGCAACCATCACCACGGTCCACAACGCGTCGCGCGTCGTCGACCGGGTCGTCAGCTACGAGGCCGTGCTCGCGGTCGATAACCGCGCACTCGAGCTCCGGCCAGGGATGACGGCGACCGCGGAGATCATCGTCACGCAGCTCCGCGACGAGCTCCTGGTCGCGAGCCAGGCGCTGCGGTTCACACCGCCGAAGACCGAGGCGCCGCAGGGCCCCCACGTGTGGCTGCTCCGGGCCGGCAAGCCGGTCGCGGTGCCGGTCACCGTGGTCGGTGAGAACGAGACCCAGGCCGCGATCCGGGCCGAGCTCGGCGTCGGCGAGCTCGTGATCTCCAACACGAGGTGACCATGCTGATGTCGCTCCAGCAGGTTTCGAAGCTCTACGGCGAGGGAGAGGGCGAGATCGCCGCGCTGCGGGAGGTCGATCTCGACATCGCCGCCGGCGAGTTCGTGGCGCTGATGGGGCCGAGCGGGTCGGGCAAGTCCACCTGCCTCAACATCCTGGGCTGCCTCGACGTCCCGACCCACGGCGAGTACCGGTTCATGGACGTGCCGACGTCGCAGCTCGACAGCGATCAGCGCGCGCTGCTGCGCCGCGGCTTCCTCGGCTTCGTGTTCCAGGGCTTCAACCTGCTGCCCCGGACCTCGGCGGTCGAGAACGTCGAGCTGCCGCTGATGTATCGCGGCGTCCGGGCACGGGCCCGGCGAGACCTCGCGATGGCGGCGCTCGCGCAGGTCGGGCTCGCCGGGCGCGAGCACCACTCGCCGGCGAAGCTGTCGGGCGGCCAGCAGCAGCGCGTCGCGATCGCGCGCGCGCTGGTGACCGATCCCGCGGTGGTGCTCGCCGACGAGCCGACCGGCAACGTCGATACCGCGCGTGCGCGCGAGATCATGGAGGTGCTGGCCCAGCTCAACCGGGATCACGGCATCACGATCGTGATGGTCACGCACGAGGCCGACATGGCGCTCTACGCCGGTCGCGTGATCCGGTTCCTCGACGGCCGGATCGTCAGCGACACGCGGCAGGTGCCGATCGGAGCCGCGGCATGATCGTCTGGAACGCGATCCACGAGACCTTGCGCCAGCTCCGGCGCAACCCGATGCGCTCGGCACTTACCATGCTCGGCATCCTGATCGGCGTGGCTGCCGTGATCGCGATGATCGCGCTCGGCCGCGGCGCCGCGGCGCGCGT
>Ga0102851_10000196_pt1 | contig 27354 bp, 29 predicted proteins | sample Mud3Dept3metaG_FD_79558 | JGI IMG/M metagenome (GOLD analysis project Ga0102851, IMG submission 79558) | Freshwater wetland microbial communities from Ohio, USA, analyzing the effect of biotic and abiotic controls - Mud 3 Core 4 Depth 3... | ecosystem: Environmental > Aquatic > Freshwater >... | reverse complement strand
TTCCTCGTGAAGACCGCCGGGGATCTCCCCCAGGCGATCCACGAGGCGTTCTACATCGCCGCAAGCGGGCGGCCCGGCCCGGTGCTGGTGGACATCCCCAAGGACGTCTTCATGGGGAGCGCGCACTACGTGCCGGTCGGGACGATCCACCTTCCGGGGTACAAATTCTCCCCGGAAGGGCACGCCGGCCAGATCCGGCGCGCCGCGCAGATGATGTGGGAGGCGCAGCGCCCGATCGTCTACGCGGGTGGCGGGGTGATCCACGCCGGGGCGGCGGGGCTGCTCCGGGAGCTCGTCGAGACGATCGACTCGCCGGCCGTGTGCACGCTGATGGGGTTGGGTGCGCTCCCCTCCAGCCACCCCAACTTCATCAGCATGCCCGGGATGCACGGCAGCTATGCGGCGAACATGGCGTTCACCCACACCGACCTGATCATCGCCCTGGGCGCCCGGTTCGACGACCGGGTGACGGGGCGGCTCGAAGCGTTCGCCCCCCACGCGCGGGTGATCCACGTGGACATCGACCCGGTGGAGATCGGCAAGAACCGGCAGGCGGACATTCCCATCGTCGGGGATGTCCGGCGCGTGCTGGAAAAGATGAACAGGGTGGTCGCGGAGCTTGCCCCCGCCCAGAAGGAGCGCAACACCGTCGCCCGCAGGGAGTGGAAGGAGCGGATCGCGGCGTGGATGGCGGAGCACCCGCTCACCCCGTCCGTGTCGGACGCCGAGATCAAGCCGCAGCATCTTATCCGGGAGATCGACCGGGTGTCGGGCGGGGAAGCGATCGTCAGCGCCGACGTGGGGCAGCACCAGATGTGGGGAGCCCAGTTCATCCGCTTCAATCACCCGCGGCTGTGGCTGAACTCCGGGGGCCTCGGGTCGATGGGGTTCGGACTCCCCTCGGCCATCGGGGCGCAGATCGCGAACCCCGGCAAGCGGGTCTTCGCCCTGGTGGGGGACGGCGGCTTCCAGATGTCGATCCCGGAGCTGGCCACCATCGCAAACTACAACCTGCCGGTGAAGATCGTCGTGATGAACAACGGCTATCTCGGGATGGTGCGGCAGTGGCAGGAACTGTTCTACAACAACCGCCTCTCCGCCGTGTCCCTCACTTCCTTCCCCGACGCGGAAAAACTCGCCGGGGCGTACGGATTCCCCGGGCGGACGGTCGAGGATCCGAAAGAGGTCGGAAAGGCGATCGACGAGGCGGTCCGCCATCCTGGACCGTACCTGCTGAACGTGAAGGTGTCGCAGTTCGAGTGCGTATACCCGATGGTCCCCGCCGGCGGGGCCATCAACGAGATGGTGCTGGGGCCGCCGAAGCCGGTGGCGGTTTAGGGAAAACGGGACGGGGGGGGGTACGGAAACGCCATGCTCCAGACGATCTCGCTTCTGGTGGAGAACAAGCCCGGGGCCCTGATGCGCATCACGGGGGTGCTGAGCGCCCGCGGCTGGAACATCGACAGCCTGACGGTCGCCCGGACCCTCGATCCGGCGCAGTCCCGCATGACCATCGTGGTGGATATCGAGCCGGTGCTCCGCCGCCAGGTCATCAAGCAGATGAACAAGCTGATCAACGTGCTCCAGGCCACGGACCTGACCGACTCCCTCGCCGTCTCCCGGGAGATGGTGCTGGTGCGCGTCCGCGCCACCGCGGAGACCCGCACGGGGATCCTGAAGGAGGCGGAGATCTACGGGGCGCGGGTGGTGGACGTCTCCCAGGACGGTTTCGGGCTGGAGTGCACCGGCCCCGCGGAGAAGGTGGAGGAGTTCATCGACGCGATGCGGAACTTCGGAGAGATCGACGTCACCCGGTCCGGCATCGTCGCCGTGTCGATGGAGAGCCGCAAGCTGCGCGTTGCGCCCCCCGTCCCCGCCGTGACGGAGGAACGGCTGTCGGAGGGGCTGCCCAATTGCTGACAGGGCGATGGCCGGCCCCCGGCGCGCCTACTTGTCGGGGAGGGTCATCCCCGGGAGGACCTTCTTCCGTTCCTCCACCGCGTTCAGGGACTCCAGGACGACCGTAAGGAACGCCCGCCCGCTCCCGTCGACGGCGTAGAACGTCTTTCCGTTGTACTCCAGCTCGCCGTAATCGTCTTCCCACCGCTTCGCCGACAGCTTGTACTTCCGGTCGGGATCCCGGTCCAAAGCCGGGGAGCCGAAGTAGAGCGACGATCCCGGCTCGAAGCTCACGGCGAGGGACGTCTCGCCGACCTCCGTCGCGATGCCGGGCGTCCCGGCACGGACGATGACCTGTTCGACGAGTCCGCCCTCCTTCCTCACGAGCGTGTGGCTGCCGGACACCTCCCCCTCCTCGCTGCGGAACTCCCGCTGGAGGGTGACGTCGGAGGAGAGGTAATATTGCAGCTTCTTCAATCCCTCGCCCGTCAGTTCGTACTGCGTGCGGAGATGCTGGGTGAAGGCGACCCGCTGCGAGGCGCAACCCGAGACGGCGAGGGACGCGGCCAGCAGCGCAGTCGCCAGGACCTTCTTCCGTGCGTTCACCGCCCGATCGACTCCCATGGCTCCCCCTTGGTGGAATGACTCCCCCCGATGGTTGTATGTTACTCTTTTCCCGTTACCCGCCGACCATCCCGTTGAAAACAAGAAGAGGACCATGTACCGCACAGTGATCGCACCTCTCATCGCCTGCACCCTGCTCGCCTTCCTCGCGTACCTCGTGTGGCAGCTCGCCCAGCCGTTCCTGCCCGCGATCGGCATGGGGGCGGTCCTCACGGTGATCACCTTCCCCCTCTACGGGCGCATCCGGCGGAGGCTCGGCGGGAGAGAGGGGGCGGCGGCGATCCTGATGGTCCTTCTGGTCCTCTTCCTGCTGATTGTACCCATCCTGGGTCTGCTCGGCGCCCTCAGCCAGCAGGCGACGGAGGTGTACCATTGGATCGGGAAGACGGCCGCCAGGGACAACCCGGCGCAGCCCCTCCTGGACAAGCTCGATGCGTACCGGGGTCACCCGGTATTCGGACGGATCGTCGAGTGGGTCCGCCCCCAGCTCGAGGCGTTCGCGGCGGGTGCGACGCAGACGGTTCCCGAGGGGATGAAGAAGGTGATCGGCGCCATCACGGGCATGCTCACCTCGTTCCTCGCGAACGCGCTGAAAGCCTTCCTCAACCTGGTCCTCGCGCTGGCGGCGCTGGGAATTTTCTACGCCCGCGGGGAGTCCCTGCTGGGTGAGGTGGCCGCGCTGGTACCGCTCCCCCGGGAGCGGAGCCGGGAACTGTTCGCGCGGCTCGGGGAGGTCACGAAAGCCGTTGTGAAAGGGGTGGGGATGACCTGCCTCGCCCAGGGTGCCCTCGGGGGGTTGGGTTTCTGGGCCGCGGGGCTTCCCTCCCCGCTCCTGTTCGGCACCGTGATGGCGTTCACGGCGCTGATCCCCGTCGTCGGCACCGCCATCGTCTGGCTCCCGGGGGTGCTCTACCTGCTGTTCACGGGCCAGACGACCTGGGGCGTGGGGCTGCTCCTGTGGAGCGCCCTCGTTGTCGGCCAAATCGACAACGTGCTGCGCCCTCTGCTGATCGGCGGGAAGGCCGGCATGCCCCTGCCCCTGCTGATCGTCGGCATCCTCGGGGGGCTTTTCTCCTTCGGGCTAATGGGGCTGATCATCGGCCCCCTGGTCCTCACCGTCCTGCTGTTCGTCCTTGAGGAGTACCACCGCGCGGTCCCGGGGGCGGAGGAGTCCCCTCCCCCGCCCGCTCCCGGACCGCCGCCCGCGGAGGGATAGACCTCCGGCGGGAGGGTTACTCCCGCATCTGGGACCCGGCATCGACCCCTTCGTTCAGGATGATCACGTCCACGCGGCGGTTCTGGGCCTTTCCGGCCTTGGTGTCGTTGCTGGCCACCGGGTATTTCTTCCCGTATCCCACGGTGGTGATCCGGCCCGCCTCGATCCCGTCCCCCACCAGCTGGGCTTTCACCGAATCCGCCCTCTTCTGGGAAAGGGCCAGGTTGTAGTCGTCCTTCCCGACGCTGTCGGTGTGGCCCTCGATCAGCACGTTCCGGTTCGGATACTTCTTCAGGAATTCGGCCAGCCTGGCCACGCTCTTGTACGCGTCCGGCGAGAGATCCGCCTTGCCGGTGGCGAACAGCACGTCCCCGATCGTCAGGACGATCCCCCGCTCCGTCTGCTGGGCTTTGAGATCCGCGAGCTCTTTCATGAGCTGGTCGGCTTCGGCCTTGGCCTTGGCCGCCTTCGCCGTCTCCGCCTGTGCGGCCAACCGGGCCTGTTCCGCCTCCTGCTTCGCCTTCGCGGCCCGGGTCGCCTCGACCGCCGCCGCCGCCTGGGCCTTTTCCGCCTCGCCCTTGGCGATCCCCGCCTCCAGGGTCTGTTTCCTGGCGATCATCTGGGCTTTTTCCACGTTGAGTTTGTCGATGTCCCTCTCCGCCACCTTGCCGTCCGCGACGGTCACGGCATACTGGATCTTCCTCTCCGCGATGTAACCCAGCTGGAGCATGTCGTCCGTTTGCTCTTCCTTCTCCGCTTTCTCCGCCGCCTGGACGGCGATGCCTGCTTCCTGGAGCTGCATCGGCGCATAGGCTTCCACATTCGGGTTGGCCTTCGCCTGTGCGAACGCCTGTTTCGCCCGCTCCACCTGGTCCTTGGCCATGATCTCCTTCTGGGAGGGGCCGCACCCCGCGAGGAAGAAAACGACCAGAACGAGCGGAAGGACGATTCCCATTCCTCTTTTTATCCGGCTCCGTGTCATGCGATTCATCTTCCGATCCCTCCGTGGCGAAAAGTTATTTGGGCATCCGCTCGATTTCCTGGCGCAGGGCGTTGGTTTCTTTCTTTATTCCTTCCGCGATGTCCAGGTTCTTCCTGGTCGTGGCCCTGGCCTGGGCGTACTCCGCGTCGACCACGGTCTGCTCCGCCAGGCGGGCGGCCTCATCGTAATTCTCTTTTGCGAACGCGTCCTTTGCGGCGGCGAGTTTTCCCTGCGCGACGGCGAGGTCGTCCGGCGCGCCCTTGGACGCATTGCCGTCCTTGGCGTCCGAGAACGCCCTGTCCGCCTGGAAGATCTTCTCGCCGGACGACTGGGCGGTCATTTTCATCGAAGGACCGCACCCGACCGCGAACAGCAGACCGATGACCCCCGTCACGACGAACAGCTGCCGGATCCACCCCTTTTTCCCGTCCATCGGATTCTCCTTATCCCGCGGGTCTGAAACGCATCCCCATGATAGCCAAATCCATTGGAAATGTCCCCGTTTTGGTAAGATTCAAGGGGCCCGCGCCGCATTCCGGCGAACCCGGAGCCGGAGGGGGACCGCAGACACGGAGCCGACCGCGTGATCGTCTTTCTGACAGGGGGAACGGGGTTCATCGGCAGGAACCTGGCGGTCAAGCTCGCGCGCCGGGGCCACCATGTCCGCTGCCTGGTGCGCGACCCTGCCGGAGCTTCCTGGATGCGGGAGCACCCGGGCCTCGATCCGGTCCGGGGCGACATCGGGGACCCGGATTCGCTGCGCCGCTGCCTGGAGGGAGCGGAGGCGGTGTTCCATCTGGCGGGGGTGACGAAGGCGGCGAGCCGGGACGAGTACCTGCGGGTGAACGGCCGGGGGACGGAACACGTCGCCTCCGCCGTCGCCGCAGCCGACGGAAGGATCCGGAAGGTTCTCCTCGTCAGCTCCCTGGCGGTCGCCGGGCCCCGCACCGCCGCCAATCCGGCCCGTGAGGAGGACGAGCCGGGACCGATCACCTGGTACGGAGAGAGCAAGCTCCTCGGGGAGAGGCTGCTCCTCGAGCGGTGCGGGCACCTCCCCTGGACGATCGTGCGCCCTCCCGTCGTGTACGGTCCCTTCGACCGGGACGTTTTCCTGTATTTCAAGGCCGCCGCTTCCGGATTCGTCCCGCTGCTGCGCGGCGGGACGATGGAACTCTCCCTCGTCCACGTGGAGGACCTGACCGACGCCATCCTGCTGGCGGGGTTCTCCCCTGAGGCCCACGGGAAGAGCTACTACGTCTCGGACGGCGCGGTGCACACGACCCGCGGCCTGGCGGACCTCCTCCGGATGATCCTCGGCCGGGGCGCGATCCTCCCGGTTCCGGCGTCCCTCCTGCGCGCCGCCGGGCTCCTCTGCGACGCGGGTGCGCGCCTCACGGGGAAACCCGCCCTGCTGAACGGGCAGAAGGTCCGGGAGTCCCTACAGGACGGGTGGGTCTGTTCCGACGAAAGGATCCGGAAGGAACTGGGGTACGCCCCGCGCGTGGGGATCGAGCACGGTTTCCGCTCCACCCTGTCGTGGTACCGGGAGAACGGATGGATCTGAAAGTCTGGGAGGGCCGTTTCGGAGGCGTCCGGTTCAACGCCACCGACGCGGCGACCGCGGCCTACAGCCTCTTCGTCCTGCTCTTCGTTCTCCTGTTCCGCGCCCGCATCCCGGGAGCCGGCCTCCACGCCCTTTTCAACGCGGACGTCGTCCTGCTGGTCTTCCTCGTCTGCCTCCTCAAGGAAAAATGGAACGGGTTCCGGATCGTCTGGCTCTGGTACCCCATAGCGCTCTACGCCTTCTTCTACTACCAGTCGGGGCTGATCAACCGGGCGCTGGTCCCGCGCTTCCTCGACGACCCCTTCCTGGCGGCGGACGTGCGGATCTTCGGCGAGTTCCCCGGCTTCCTCCTCCACCGGGCATTTCCGGGAGAGGTCGCTAACGAGGTGTTCCACTTCGCCTACTTCTGCTACTACCTCCTCATCCCCTTCGCGGGGGTCCTGCTCTACCGGAAGAGCCACGCCTTGTTCGCGCGCTACCTGCTGGAGGTGTCCGTCCTCTTCTACGCCTGCTACGCGATCTTCATCTTCCTCCCCGTGGAGGGCCCGCTCCACCTGCGGAACGGATTCTTCCGGGGGAGCGGGATCTTCGAGCGGGTCGTCGACTTCCTTTACCGGAACGGGGAAAATCCGGGGGGGGCGTTCCCCAGCTCGCACGTCGCGGTGGCGTGGCTGGTGGCGTGGTGGAGCGCCCGTCAGCTCCGCGGGGTCTCGCTGGTGCTCATCCCCCTGGTCGCGCTTCTGTCGCTGGCCACCGTCTACGGCATGTTCCATTACGGGGTGGACGTACTTGCCGGCATGGCGATGGCGGGCGGGGCGATCCTTGTCTTCCGTCGGTGCTCATAGCGCCTTCCCGTAGATCCGGTACACCTTGTACGGCTCCGGCTGGATCCGCCGGATGACCCGGTTGATCGCCTCGTTGTCCTCCAGGATCCACGAAAACTCCCCCCCGATATAGCCACGGGCCATCGACTTCCGGTACACCTCGCGGAGGAAAACGGTCTCGATCCCCATGTTCCGGAATTCCGGCACGACCCCGAGGGTCATGACCCGGATCCGGTGGATCTTCCGCTTCCCCGTCAGCAGCTTGAGGAATCCGAACGGCAAGAGCTTCCCCCCCATCCCCCGGAGCAGGAAGTTGTAGTCGGGCAGCGCGATGAACAGCCCGGCGGGCTTCCCGTCCACGTAGGCGAACATGATGATCGACGGGTCCACCAGAGGTTTCAGGTTTCCCGCCAGGTGGTCGATCTCCTCGTCCGTCATGGGGACGAACCCCCAGTTCCTCTCCCACGCCGCGTTGTAGATCGACTTCACGATCCGGAGCTCTTGCCGGAACCGCTTCATGTCCAGTTCCCGGACGGTGATCCGCCCCGCCTTCAGAATCCGGTCGCCCATCCGGCGGATGAAGTCGGGGTACTTCCCGCCGTGCTCCCCGTAATACGCGTACAGGTCCTTCGCTTTCCCGTACCCGGACTCCCGGATGAGCCGGTCGTAATAGGGGTGGTTGTAATTCATCATGATGAACGGGGGCTCCCCGAACCCCCGGACCAGCACCCCCAGTTCGTCGTTCGTGGTGAAGTTCAGGGGGCCGATGACCGACGTCATCCCCTGGTCCCGGAGGAACCGTTCGGCCGCCCCGAACAGGGCCCGGGCGACGTCCGGGTCGTCCATGCTGTCGAAGAAGCCGAACTGTCCCGTCGCCTCGTTGTGGAACCGGACGTAGTTCCGGTCCACGTGGGCGCAGATCCGGCCCAGCGTCTCGCCCCTTTCGGATTTCGCCAGGAATAGCCGGACCATGGCATGGCGGAAGAAGGGGTTCTTTCGGGGATCGAAGAACAGCCTCCTCTCGTATTCGAGGGGGGGGACGTACTGGGGGCATTCCCGGTAGAGGCGGACCGGGAAGCGGATGAACTCGAGCAGGCCTCTCCGGTCCGGAACGGGTTCGACCGAAACCTTCAGATGACCCCCAGCCGCCTCCCCACCTTCTCGATCTTCCCGAGGACGAGGTCGATTTGGGCGAAGGTGTGGGTCGCCATCAGGCTGCACCGGATGAGGGCGTCCCCCTCGGGAACGGCGGGGGCGATCACCGGATTGACGAATACGCCCTCCTCCTGGAGCAGGATCGTGGCCTGGAATGTCCTGACCGTGTCGCCGATGCGGACCGGCAGGATCGGCGTCTCCGATAGGCCGGTGTGGAAACCGAGTTCCTTGAGGCCGTTCCGGAATCTACGGGTGTTGTCCCAGAGACTCGCCAGCCGGTCGGGCTCGCGCTTCATGATCCGCACCGCGGCCAGCGCGGCGGCGGCGTTCGGCGGAGAGATGGCGGCGCTGAACATCATCGACCGGGCGGTGTGCTTGACGTATTCCGTCGTTGCCCGGTCGGAAGCGATGAATCCGCCCACCGTCGCCAGGGACTTGCTGAAGGTGCCCATGATCACGTGGACGTCGCCGGTCACGCCGAAATGGTCGGCCGTCCCCGCCCCGTTCTTCCCCAGCACCCCGATGCCGTGCGCGTCATCCACCATCAGCACGGAATTGCTGGCCTTGCAGATCCTCGCGATGTCGGGGAGGGGCGCGATGTCGCCCTCCATGCTGAACACTCCGTCGACGATCACCAGCTTCCCCTTGTCGGACGGGAGCCGATTGATCAGGTTTTCCAGGGCGATCACGTCGTTGTGCTCGAAACGGACGATCTTCCCCAGGCTCATGTGGCAGCCGTCGACGATGCTCGCGTGGTCCATCTTGTCCGTGACGGCGTATTCCCCCTTCCGAACCAGCGACGAAATGGTCCCCACGTCCGTCTGGTACCCCGTGGAAAAGACGATGGCGCCTTCTTTCCCGACCAGGGCGGCGAGTTCCTCCTCCAGTTCCCGGTGGATGTCGAGGGTGCCGTTCAGGAAGCGGGATCCCGCGCACCCGGTCCCGTACTTTTCGATTGCCCGGATGGCCGCCTTCTTCACTTCCGGGTGGTTGGTCAGGCCCAGGTAGCTGTTCGAGCCCATCATGACCACCTGCCTGCCGCCGATGGTGATGACGGGGTCCTGGGCCGAGGAGATTTCCCGGAAATACGGATAGATCCCCGCAGCCTTCAGTTCGTCGACGGTATTGAAGGAAGAGATCTTGTTCATCAATCCCGATTGTTCCGCCATCCGTTCCCCCGGTTCGGTTTGCAATATATTACATCAAGAAGCAATCTAAGGGTCAGGAGGAAGCCGCCCCCTGGGGATGCCGGTCCGACACAGGAAAATCATTCTCGCCCTCGGCGGCGGCGCAGGGATCCTCCTCGCCCTCCTCGCGACGCTGCTCCTTCTGGCCCCCCGGCTGATCAACACGGCTGCGGTCAAGGATCGTGCCCTGGCCCTGCTGGAGCGGGAAACCGGGGTCCGACTGACGTACACCCACGCGGAAGTCACGCTGTTTCCGCGCCCGCGGGTGGCGGTCCGTGGAGTAGGACTGGTTGTCCCCGGGCTGGCGCGGGGAACGGTCGCGGTCCTCGAGGCGGATCCGGATCTTCTCCCCCTCCTGCGCGGCGTAGTCCGCATCGGAAACGTCCTGCTGGATACGCCGGATTTCCGGGTCGTCCTCCCGGCGAAAGAAAAGGGGGAGAAACCGGTTTCCCCCGAGGAAGTCGAGAGCGCCCTCTCCTCCCTCCTCGCCGCGTTGCGGCAGAGGATGCCCGGGACGGTCGTCACGATCCGGAACGCCCGGCTGGAACTGTCCGATAAGGACGGGGAGATCGTCTCCCTGCGCGACCTGGAGGCCCGGGTCGCCCTGCCGCCGGACCGGCTGACCGTTCACATCCGGTGCGCATCCCAATACTGGGAAGGCCTAACGATCGAAACGAGCGTGCGCCCCGAGGGGCTCCGCGCCGAGACCCGCATCGAGACGGCCGGGTTCCGGTTCCGGGAACTCGCCGAACGGCTCTCCACCGGCGCCCTCCCCTGGCTGGGCGAGACGATCCTCTCCCTGCGCGGCCGTATCGAATCGGAGGGTGTGCGGTCGGTGAAGGCCGAGATCGCCGGCGCCGTGCCGACCCTGACGATCCGGCGGGGGACGCGGAGCCGGGTCGTGCGGGTGAGGACCCTCAAGGGATCGCTGGAACGGAACGACACGGAGATCCGAGCCACCATCTCCGACCTCGCCCTCGACGAACCGCGCCTGCGCCTCTCCGGCGACCTCGCGGTGGACCGGGTTTCCCCCCGGATCGAGGTTGCGCTGACGGGCCAGGAATTGGAGATCGCCCCGGTCCGGGATACCCTGCTGGCGCTCGCCGGCGACGTGCCGACGGTCCGATCCATCCTCGACGTGGTACGCGGTGGGGTCATCATTCGATTTTCCCTGGAATCCGGCGGCCGGTCGCCCGGGGAACTCGGGGACCTGGACGCCCTGCGTTTCCGGGCCACACTTTCCGGCGGCTCCATCCACATCCCGGGGCCGGGACTCGCGCTTACGGAGGTCGGTGCCGAGGTGACGATGGCCAAGGGAATCATGGCCGGAAAGGAGATCGCCGCGCGGCTGGGAAATGCCCGTGCCGGCGGGGGCTCGCTGCGGATCGGGTTTGCGGGAGACGACCCGCCGTTCCACGCGGAGTTCCAGGCGGAGGGGGACGCGGATGAACTCCACCAGGTTGTTTTCCGGCTCGTCAAGGACGGGGCCTTCCGCGAGGAGCTGGGCAGGATCCGGGATATACAGGGAAAGGCGTCCGGGCAGGTCGTGATGGGGGAACGCCTCGCCTCCATCGACGTCCGGACCCACGCGACGAAGATACATATCACTGCGAACTACGACCGCATCCCCTTTCCCGTGTCGATCGACGGGGGGCGGGTCTCCTACGACGGGACGTCGGTCGCGGTGATGGACCTCCGCGGGAAGGTGGGGAAGTCGTCCTTCACCGGAGTGTCCGGGAAGGTGGACCTGTCGGACTCCACGGTGCTGATCCCCTCCGGGAGCGCGCATCTGGATCTCGGGGAACTGTACCCCTGGGTCGCCTCGTTCGACGGCGCCCGCGAGATCGGGAAGGACGTCCGGGCCCTGCGGGGCGCGGTCGACGCGGGTCCGCTGTCGCTAGCGGGGCCATTGCGCGGCGCCGGAGACTGGACATTCGACGCCGCCGGCAGCGTTACCGACCTGGAGCTGGACACGCCGCTGCTTCCCGCCCCCTTGTCGGTCAAGGCGGGCCGGTTCCGGATCCGGCCGGAATCGGCGACCTTCTCCGGCGTCGAGGCGTCCCTCCTCGACACGACGGTGCGGGGTGACATGGGGCTGAACGGATACCGCCAGGGAGTCGACCGCGTAACGACGTCTTTCGAGGGTGGGATCGGGCCCGATGCGGCGACGTGGGCGTATGAACGCATCGGGATCCCGGGCCCATTCCGCGTCAAGGCCCCCTTCGCCGTCAACGGGTCGGAAATCTCGTGGGAGAAGGGAGGCGCCGTCCGGGCGAAGGTCGACCTTGCGCACCCGGCAGGCCCGACCCTCTCCTTCTCCGCCATCGCCGTGCCGGGCAGGACGACGATCGACCCCCTCGTCATACGGGGCGCCGACTCGGAGGCGAAGCTGGCGGTCGGGTTCGATCCGGAGGCGGTGCGCGTGAAATTCGACGGCACGCTGGCGGGCGTCACGCTCGAGAAGATCCTGCCGATCCCCGCGCTGCCGGGGCAACGGATGCGAGGGAAGGTGGAAGCGGTCATCGACCGCGGGAAGCCGTCCCGGTCCTCGGCCCGCGGGACACTTGCGGCCGCGGGGGTGGGGATCCCGTGGGAACCGCTCGCCCCCCTCGCGATCCGCGACGTCTCACTGGCGGCCGACGGGCGGACGGTCCGGGTCCTCTCCTCCGAACTGGCGTGGGACAACGTCCCGTTCACCCTGACCGGGACGGCGGCGTTCGGCGGGGAGGAGATCGCGGCGGACCTCGACGTTTCCGCGGGGGATTTCGACGCAGGGAAACTGTTCCGGAGCGTGAAGGCGGCGTCCGCAAGAGCGGCCGGCGGTGCGGGCGACAAGACCGCGTCCCCGGAGGGAGGGAGCCCTAAACCTTCAGGTCCCGCGAAGTTCCCCCTCCAGGGCGTCGTCCGGCTCCGGGCGGATTCCATCTCCCTCGACCGGTTCTCCTGGCGGCCGGTGCGCGGCCGCGCGCAGGTGGAAGGGACCACTTTCCGCTACACCATCACGGAGGCGAACCTGTGCGGGATCTCGATGGCGGGATCCGCGACGCTGGGCGCCGGCGAGCCGTCGTTCGAATTGGTCACCTCGGCCTCGGGCGAGGAGGTCACGGCGACGATCGATTGCCTGACGGAGGAGAGAGTTGCGCTCACGGGGGAATTCGGCATGTCGGCCCGGCTCGCGGGGGAAGGGGTTGGAGACGCGGCGCTCCGCTCGCTGCACGGGCCCGTGGAGATCGAGTTGAAGGACGGCCGGATCCGGAAGATGACCGTCCTGTCAAGTATCCTCGAACTTCTCAACGTCACGGACCTGCTGCGCGGGAAGTTCCCCGACTTCCGGACGGAGGGATTCGCCTACAAGAGTCTCGTGGTCCGGGGAGAGGCGAAGGACGGGAAATTCGTGCTGCGGGAAGCGGCGATGGACGCCCCGTCGATGCAGCTGGCCGCCAGCGGGGAGGTGGACATCGTGTCCCGGGAAGCGGACCTGAAGGTGCTGGTCGCCCCTCTCGGCACGGTGGACGCGATCGTGCGGAGGATCCCCGTTCTCGGGTACATCCTGGGGGGTTCCCTCTTCTCCGTCCCCGTCACCGTCAAGGGGGATCTCCGGAATCCCAAGGTGACGCCGATGGACCCAGGCGCCGTGGGGGAGGGGCTGCTCGGGATCTTCGAGAGGACGCTGAAAACCCCGGTGCATGTCATCTCCCCGTTCTTCCCCGGGAAGGAGAAGAAGGCGGCCGACGGCGTCCCGCCCCCGGCGAGCCCCTGAAGGAGGCGGCGCCCCGCACCCGGCCGTATTTCCCTGCCTACGGCGTCACGCGGCGACCCAGTCCTCCTGCAGCACCGCGCCCTGGAGGCTGACCACGACGACCTTCAGGGGAACCTTCCGGGAACTCTCCTTCACCGCCTGGGCGGCCAGCCCGGCAAGCCCCCTGCAGCACGGGACCTGCATGATGATGACCGTCAGGCTGTTGATCTTCGCGTCCTCGCACAGGCCGCGGATCTTCTCCGCGTAGACCTCCTGCCCCGAATCGAGCTTCGGGCAGGCGATCGCCAGCGATTTCCCCTTCAGGTAGTCGCCGTGGAAGTTCCCCATCGCGAAGGGGACGCAGTCCGCCGCCAGCAGCACGTCCGCTCCCTGGAAATACGGCGCGGCCGGGGAAACCAGGTGCAGCTGGATCGGCCACTGCCGCAGCTGGGATGGAACCTTCCCCGCCGGCGCCTCGCCGCCTTCGTCCTTCGCAAACGCCATCGTCCTCGAACCCGGGCAACCGCTCATCCCGTCACCTCCATGGTAGTTTCCGACTGGAACCATTCTCCGCCATCCTCTTCCCCCCTTCCTTGACGCACGTCAACGATGGACGCGAGACCCGAAGCGGGCGGCAATCGGCGGCGCGTCCCCCCTCCGCGAAGCGACGATTGAAATTTACGGACGCAACGATTTCCGAACTGTAATCATCACGACCCGCGATCCTGGCTATCCCGTTGTTATTTATAAAGAGTTTCCTCCGCCGGAACGGCCCGGATATTGCTTTTTCCTATTGCCGATTCCTCCGGAGGGGGTGCGGGGTGAACCTCATGGCACGGATTCGGACGATGCTGAAACGGATGTTCACCCCGGTCACCATCCTGCTGGTCCCGCATTCCCGCGCCACCCCCGTCCGATTCCGGGTGCCGGTCCTGGCATTGGCAGGTTCCGCTTTCCTGTGTCTTGTCGGAACCGCGTTCGTCGCGGCCGTGTTCGTGCGGGCCGTCGAGTACGAACGGATGCAGGACAGGCTGGCGTACCTCTCGGGGGAATTCCAGGAGATGAAGGGCACGATGCTCTCGCTGAAGCAGGCGGAGCAGGATTTCCGGAGAATCTTCTCCCTCCGGTCGAAGACCGCCGTGCTGGAGTCGGCGGATTACTCGGACAGCGGGTCGCTCGACATGGAGGTCCTGAGGGAGCAGATCGAGGCGGCGATGGAGTCGGTCGCGGACATCCGGAAATACATCGCCGAGCAGAAGGACGTCTACCTCGCGACTCCCGTCGGCATGCCGGTTGCGGGAACGCTTTCCTCCCCGTACGGGAACCGGAAGCACCCGGTGCACGTCGAACAGAGACTCCACACCGGGGTGGACATTTCCGTCCCGGCCGGCACCGGGGTGCGGGCGACGGCCAACGGGATCGTGAGCTTCGCGGGGTGGACGGAGGGAAGCGGCATCGTCGTGGTCGTCGAGCACGGCCACGGCTTCAGCACGGCATACGCCCACAACCGGAAAGCGCTGGTCCGGGTCGGCGACCGCCTCAGCCGGGGGGACGTGATCGCCATGTCCGGCTCCACGGGGATTTCCACGGGACCGCACGTCCATTACGAGATCTGGAAGCACGGCCGCCACGTCGATCCCGTCGCATATCTGGCCAGGAGGTGACCATGTTCGGCAAGGGGTCCAGGAAGCTGGAGACGATCATCGGGTCCGGCACGCGGATCGCCGGGAAAATGTGCGTCGACGGGACGGTCCGGATCGACGGGCTCCTCGAGGGAGACATCGAGGCCGACTGGGTGGTGGTCGGCGAAACCGGGAAGATCCGCGGAAACAGCCGGACGCGCGGCATGGTCGTGGGCGGCGAGGTGGAGGGGAACGTCGATGCCGCGGAGATCCTGGAACTGAAGGAGAAGGCGCGGGTCACGGGAGAGATCCGTGCCCCGAGGCTCACGGTTTCCGAGGGGGCGGTTTTCGACGGTCGGTCCCGGATGGTGGACGAAGCGGAATCCGCCGGGAAACAAGAGGGGAACGTGCGGCCGCTGATCCCGACGAAAACCGGCACGTGACCTGAGCGGGAACACGGAGTCCTGCACCCGTAACCATTGAAGAGCGTGGAGCCCCGGAACTCCACGCCCCTCATCCGGCGTGTCCCCGCCGTCAAGCGGGGTTGACGATGATTCGGTACGCCTCGTCGGCCGACGCGGCGAACTTCCTCCTTGCCAGATGCAACAACCCGGTCTCGTTGCCGGGGCGATTCGATTTCCGTCTCTCCTCGACGCTCCCGATGGACTTCTTCGTCCTCCGCACGTAGTCCACCTTGTACACCTTCACGGTTTTCATCGTTCACCCTTGGCCGCTATCAGTCGGGGGAGATGACGATGTGCGAATCCAACGCCGACGTGGAATATATTCTCTGTGCAAGCCTCAGGAGGTCCTCGGCGTTGTTCCTCCGCTCCGTCCTCCGGCGCTCCATCAGTTTCCCGACCGGCTCCCTGACACGGCGGGAGTAATCGAAACGATACACCGTATAGTCCTTCACGCGCGCACCCCCGAAGGGACGGCGACCCCCCGTCGGGCCGTTCTCCCGCACTCCGCGAAGGTCCCCGCCTGCACATTCCTCCCGCGGGTCTGGTCGACGCCGTGTCCGGTGACGGTCGTCATCCCATCGCGTTCATCCGGAAAAACATCTTCCCCGATCGATCCACACCGGGGACCGATAAGGATCAAGTCCCCGGGTTCCTGCCTGAACAGGTCCACAGCCTGTTTCAGGATGTGCGGAGCGGTCCGGGCGCTCCACTGATTGCACGTATCCATGAGGGAGCCGACCCTCGAAAAAGAGCCGTTGGAACGGCGGAGTCGATATACGGGGTAGAAGTTCATGACAACCGGAAATGCAAATAGAAGGCCAAGTTGTGGCTGAGAAATACATGAGTGTTTCCAGGTAGTTGAACGACGCGTGAACAGGGAGTGCAGGAGGATGGCAGATTATTTCCCTAATTTCGCCACCGTTTCCACATTAATAAAGAAACCTTTTCCACAGCCAATCGCCCGGTTTCAACCGGAGGTCCGGTGAAACCAGCGGCAGGTCCCCTTCATTGGTCCATGCTCGCGAACGTGTCGCAGTCGGACAGCTGCCTGCTTTCCATGCCGACCCGGAACCAGTGCACGCGCTGCTTCGAGGAACCATGCGTGAACGCGTCCGGCACCACCGTCCCCTCCGAGCGCATCTGCATCGTGTCGTCGCCGATCTGCGAGGCAGCGTTCAGGCCTTCCTCGACGTCCCCCTGCTCGAGCCACCCCTTGGCCTGCTGGGATTGGCGGGCCCAGATGCCCGCGTAGCAGTCGGCCTGCAGCTCCAGCCGGACCGACAACCGGTTGTACTGCCGCTCCGACATCCGCTGCCGCTGAGACTGTACCTTGCCCATCGTACCGAGCAGGTTCTGCACGTGATGCCCGACCTCGTGAGCCACGACGTAGGCCTGCGCGAAATCCCCCGGCGCCTTGAAGCGCTCCTGCAGCATCTGGTAGAAACCCAGATCGATGTAGACGGTCTGGTCCTCCGGGCAATAGAACGGCCCGATTGCCGATTGCCCGAGGCCGCAGGCGGTCTGCGTGGCGCCGGTGAACATCACCAGCCTGGGGGGTTGATACCGGGCGCCCCCCTGGCGGAAGACCTCGGTCCAGGCGTCCTCGGTGCTGGCGAGCACGGCCGACACGAAACGGCCGGCCGGATCGGCCGGAGATACACCTTGCTGTCCGGGAGCCGACGGTGCGGGGGTCTGCACCGCCGGCCCTCCATCGATGCCTCCGATCAGACCCAGGATCTCCAACGGGTTGATTCCCAGCAGCCAGCCGCCCAGCAGCGCCACCACGATCGTTCCGATTCCGATGCCGCCACGGCGCATCGAGGCGCCGCCGAATCTCCCGCCCTGTCCCCGGCGGTCCTCGACGTTGTCGCTCTGCCGCTCGTCCTCCCAGCGCATCCCCCCGCTCCTTATCGATCCGGAACCCTTTTATCGTATCCCTACTCGATCTGCTTGATGGAGACGACATTTTCATACATGGAAAACAACGGGATTCTCCATCCGTATTTCCGGATCATGACCTCCTTGCCCTTCAGCCGGATGGCTTCGTTCTGGATGTTTCCGGAATCAAATTTGAACCGGTACTTTGCGTCGTGGTTCACGAGCGGCCGGGATTCGGTGGCGATCATGAAATTTCCCCCGACCATCATGAGCTGGGCGTCGGTTATCCGGGTGCGGATTGTGTCGGGGACGAAATAGCTGTACAGAATCAGGACGAGGATCACGGCGATGCCGAGGAGCACGGCCTTTGCTTTGAATCCTGTCGGGGATGCTGTCACGGGGGACCTCCTTGTATTCGCTCACCCGGTTTGGCGTTGCAGGAAGGACATTCGATGGCATCCCCCCGGATAAACGTGCTGCAATCCGGACAGCGTCTCATCTCGATCCCGCCACTGCTGGCGGATTCCCGGTCCCTGCGGGCATCCAGATGGGATCTGATCGGTTGATAGAATATCCGGTATCCGAGATACCCGACGCCTCCAAGCAACAACAGGGGCTTCACGACCAGCAGGCCGATCATCGCGTTTTCCCTTTTCACCGACTGCCGCGGAAAGTCCCCTCTCCCCTATGCGGCCCGAAGTTCCGAAGTGCAGTGGCCGCATCGCGTCGCCTTGACGGGGATCGTCGACAGGCAATGCGGGCACTCCTTCGTCGTCGGGATGGCGGGCGGGGCCTCTTCCTTCTTCTTGAGGGCGTTCATGCCGCGGATCAGGAAGAATATGGCGAATGCCACGATGACGAAATTGACGACGGTGTTCAGGAACAGCCCATAGTTGAGCGTGACCGCACCCGCTCCCTTGGCTGCGGCGACCGTCGCGTAGGGACCGGCGGTCGTCCCTTCCTTCAGCACGATGAAGAGGTTCGAAAAGTCCACGTTGCCCAGCAGGAGCCCGATGGGCGGCATCAGGACGTCGGACACCAGCGTCCCGATGATCGTCCCGAAAGCCGCGCCGATGATGATGCCCACCGCCATGTCGATGACGTTCCCCCGCATAGCGAACGCCTTGAATTCCTTCAGCATGTCCGATCCCCTTTCTCCGGGTATGCTTCGTTGCCAGATAAATACATTTAAGTACAGCCGGGTGCCGGAGGGCAATCAAATTGGTACCGTTCACCATTCACGGTAATTATAGTTCCTCAGTCTCCCGGTATCGCGGTCAAACAGACAATTCAGTTCTTCACCCGTTTCTGTGGGCGCCCCCATCGAAATGCCAAAGAAACCCACGGAGAAACCCCCGGAGACGGCCCCCGAGTCTGTTTTCCGCCATGTGTACCATATGCCTTCCGGAGTCTCGATGGATTGTTGTGGCGGTCCCAATTCGGTTATCAAATCGTCGAGCGTTGCAAACCCGATCTCCGAGTTCAACCCCTCGATAAATGATTTGCGCTGAGCGGCATTCCCTCCGCCACACGAAGAAAGCATCAGAAGGAACAGGACGCAGAACAGTACAAGAAGCCGGGGGCAATGCTTCTTCGGAAAGGCCATATTTCTCATGGGTGCCTCCCTAGCCATCCTCATCGTGATCGAGCGTTCGCGGCGTGCCATCAGGATTTCTTCCCTAGAGTATCTCAAAGTCGGCGTTCCACTCACCCACCTGACCCTTCATGTCGGGGTTCTGATCTTGCGTTGCCCCCCCGGGCCGGCGTTGGAGAAAAAATGGTGCCGAAGTGGACGGTGTGCTATTCTCGGCGGATAGGGAGTTACCGCGCTCCCCGATGGGGATCGGAATGCTCATCCGGATTCTTCAAAGGGACAGGAGGAAACGATGAGGAAGATCGTATTCGTGGCCCTCTTTACCGTTCTTGTCTTCGCCAACGCCGACGTGGCGGGCGCGGCGGGAGGAATCGGCATCGACCTGTCGGGCAACTGGGCATCGGAGCCCTCCGGCGGGTTCGACGACACGTTCGGCGTCGAGTTGGGCATGAACGTGGACTTCAAAAATTTCGGGTTGAACGTCGACTCGAAAAACATGGATTTCCAGGGTCGGGTCAGCCTCGGCTACTACGACTGGGACAAGACCCAAAGCGGCATCAACCTCGATTACCAGAGGGTCCCGCTCTTCCTGGGCGCACGGGTCCTGACTTCCCTCGCACCCCAGGTGAAGCTGTACGGGCAGCTGGGCCTCGAATTTAGCTTCGACGACAAGGAGTACCTTGACGCCTCCGGGAAACAGTCGGACTCGGAACTGAACGTCGGCCTGACGCCGGGGATCGGCCTCCTTTTCCCCATCTCCAACAGCTTCTACGCGGCGATCCGTTTCGACTACCACATCATTTCGGACGACTACGCGACGCTCGGCCTGACGCTGGGATTCAATCTGCCCTGAAACGGGGCATGGGTTCAAACTGCCCCTTGCACTGGGTTTGATGATACGCCGCCTTCTGCATCCGGCAACGGCCGCCCTCCTGGCATTCCTGGCCGTTCCTTTTTCCCTGTTCCTCCCGGCATCTACGAGCTACGGGCAGAATCCCCTGCGGCCTGCGGAAAAGAAGGCGGACGGGCAGCCCTCTCCCGGGGCGGAGGAGGCGCTTCCCGCAACCGAAGAGGGGATCGACCGGAAAATCGGGCAGATCCAGGCGAGGCTGGTCGAGCTTCGCCTCCAGACGGGAACCGGGCAGGACGACGCCGCCGGTTCCGGAATGACCCCGGACGAATCCGCGGAATGGCGGCGGTTGAACCTCCAGTTGATCTACCTCCTCGGATCACGCGAGCAATCCCTGAAGGACCTCAAGGCGCAGCGTCGCGAAGCGCCGTTCGATCCGGGCCGGTCCGCGTGGAAGGGCTTTTCGGGGGACCCGCCGTACCCGCTCGCCTCCCTCGTCAATCTCTACGACCACATCTACGCCCTGCGCCACGAGGTCGACGCGCTGGAGGTCCAGCGGGCGGTCCGGGAGGCCAACCTCAACGCATTCCTGAAAGCCCGCGAAGCCTCGGAGAAACGGCTCCGGCAGGCGGAGGAACTTCTGGCGAAGTCTGCCGGGAAGGAAAGCGCGGTCCGCGCGCGCCGGCAGCGGGACCTGGCAAGGGTCCGGAACGAGATACACAGCGAAGGCGTCCTCGCCGAGAACGTGGCCCAACTCCTCGCGGCGGAGAAGATCCGGTCCAAACGGAAGGAACTTCAGCACCTCGAGGAGCAGTACCGTGGCGCCGAGGTCCTGTCCCCCCTCTCCAGGGAAGACCTGGACCGGAAGCTGGCAGAACTTGAGGCGAGGAGGAAGGAACGGGAAAACCGGCTGGCTGCAGCCATCCAGGAGGAAACGTCCTCGAAAGCGGCGCTGGAAACGGCCCGAACCGGGCGTTCGAATACCGCCGAGGCCACCGCGCGTATCCGGGTCGGGACGGCGACCTCCAGGATCGAGATATACCAGGGCTCGCTCAAGCTCCTGAATTTCGAGGAGGCGCTCTGGCAGGACCGGTTCCGGCTGGTCCGGGTCGAAGACCTCGGGGAACTGTGGAAAACGCGCGCGGAGGTCGACAAGGCGCTGAAGCAGCTCGGGTCCTGGAAGGAGTCGTTCGGGATATCCGCAATTTCCTACGACCCCCTGATCCAATCCGAAACCGGGAAGATGCGCTCCGGGAACCTGTCGAAAGAGGAGGAGGCTGCCGGCCGCTCCCTGATTGCGGCCTACCAGGAACGCCAGAACCTTTGGGGCCAGGTAGTCCTTGCGCTCAACCAGGTGGAGCGGGTCGCCACCCGCTGGAAGGAGGACCTGGATTACCGCGTGGAGCACACATCGACGGCGGCCCGCACCCGGGAGGCCGGGAGGGACATCCTGTCCTTCTTCTCGAAGCTGTGGAAAACGGAGCTCTACGTGGCGGAGGAGACGACGGTCATCGAGGGGCAGAAGATCGTCCGGCCGTTCAGCGTCACCGTGGGAAAGATCTGCACGGCCCTCGCCATCCTGCTGGCGGGCCTCTGGTGCGCCCGGAGGCTCGGCAACCTTCTGAAACGCCATGCCGCCCGGCGCTTCGGAATGGACGCCTCCCGCATGAGCCAGAAGGAAAGGAAATGGGACTTCTTCACCTTCCTGATCCTGCTCGCGTTCTCGCTGTCCTTCGTGAACATACCGCTGGCCGTCTTCGCCTTCTTCGGAGGCATCCTGGCCATCGGCATCGGGTTCGGGGCCCAGCACCTCATCGGCAACTTCATCAGCAGCGTCATCCTGATGTTCGACCGTACCATCTCGGTGGGGGACATCGTGGAGATGGAGGGGCAGCTCGGCCGGGTGAAGTCCATCGGCCTGCGCAGTTCGAGCATCCGGCGGTTCGACGGGGTGGAGATGCTCGTCCCGAACAGCCAGTTCCTGGAGCAGAAGGTGACGAACTGGACGCTGTCGGACCGGAAGGTGCGGTACGAGATCGCCGTGGGCGCGGCGTACGGTTCCCCGACGCAGGAAACGTCCGGGCGGATCCTGGGCGTCATCCGGGGGGACGATCGCGTCCTGGATTCACCGGAACCCGTGGTGATCTTCGAGAGCTTCGGGGACAACGCGCTGATGTTCCGGGCCTTCTTCTGGCTGGAGCTGGACCCGGAGAGGGACAACCGGGTCGTGTGCAGCGACCTCCGCCACCGGATCGCCGAGGCCCTCGACCGGGCGGGGATCGTCGTCGCCTTCCCCCAGCGGGACGTCCACCTGGACACGAAGGGTCCAATCGAGGTGAAGGTCCTCCCAGGGGACCGCGGCGGCGCCCCGGCAACGTAGGAACCGGGGCGAGGAGGCGAGTCCGTGGCCCATCCCACATACGGAAAAGACGGATGCCCCCCCAAAAACTCTAAAATGCGATGCCTAATTTCCTCCTTTCGTTTACCGCACCCCTTTTCATTCCTACATGCTTACCGATTTTGAATCCGAGCCAGAGTGAAATCAGCCAGAAGAGATAAAGGCTAACTGGAGAAGCATCCTCGACCACTTTTTTAAGGATGGGGAATCGAGCGAATACCCATCCCATCCCGCCCCCTGCCTTCTCTAGAACTAATAGCAGGACCAAACCGAAGACAAGGATCAAGAAAAGCAGCTTATACAGAATGGAGACGACGCCTTCTTCCCTGTCCTTCTTCCACAAGGATGTCAAAAGACCCTTCCTCTTCATCGTTAACCTCCAAAATCAAACCAGCACGTTCTTCCCGAAAGGCGGCAGGCGGTCGGTCACGGGGGCCAGTCCATCCTCGGATTATATATCTGGAAATGAAGGCAGGCCTATGGCAAGACAAGGATCCGCAGCCGCCGCGGGAATTCCGGAAGTCGCTAAAAAAGGTGATGTAACGCAGCAAAGGAATACATCCTTATTGCCGATAAATACTGAGGTGAATGAAATCCTCATCAAAGAGGTGGCATATGCGAAGACTTTCAGTCGTCACAATCCTGATCATCTCCTTGCTCGTAACTGGACAGGCAATCGCGGGGTCTTACGAGGACGCCTTGGAAGAATTCGGGCGCGGCGAGTACAAAGCCGCGTATCAACTCCTCAAGCCATTAGCCGAGCGGGGTAACTCCAACGCCCAGATGATGCTGGGCTTCATGTATGACCAAGGCCGAGGTGTTCCTAGGGACTCCGCCGAGGCGGTGAAGTGGTTACGAAGGTCGGCAAAACAAGGGAATATAGGTGCACAGGCCACCCTCAGTCTCATGAAGGAACGCGCAGCGAAGGAGATGTGGCAGCGAGGGGCGGCAGAATAGTCGGAATTCAGGTAATGCGCCTCACCCCAACCTTGGTCCAACCAGTGGCCTAAAAAATTCCCTCCTAGACGGTCCGGGATAGCGGCCATTCCGACTCGAATTGCTCCGGCGTCTGGTTGCCCAACGACGTGTGCGTGCGATGACCGTTGTAGTCGATCCGCCACGCCTCGATCTGGATCTTCGCATCCTCCAGGGATGAGAACCAGCGCTGGTTCAGGCACTCCTGCCAGAGGCGGCCGTTGAAGCTTTCTATGTACGCATTCTCTATGGGCCTTCCGGGACGGATGAAGTCCAGCTTCACCCCGTTGCGATGCGCCTATTCGTCCACCACCCGGGAGGTAAATTCCGTCCCGTTGTCCGTCGTGATGACCCGGGGTAATCCGTGCGTCTTCGCAACCGTTCCAGCACCGCCACGACACGCTTCCCCGTGATCGAAGACTCCACCTCGAAAGCAGGGCTAACTCGGCTAAAGTGATCCACTAACGTCAAGACCCGGAATCGGCGCCCATCGTGCAGGCTGTCGGAGACAAAATCCATCGACCATCTGCAGCTTCGGTAATATGCCGTCGCCCGGCTGATCTGCGCCAACTCGCAGGCCCGACGCATGCTGGTCTTATAGGCACCCTGTACGTAACCGACCAGCCGGCGCTTCCGCGCGGGGCCTTAGAATTTTTTTGAGAGAACATCCTGCAATATGTGCTTGTCCAGCGTCAGGTCGGCCACGATCTTCTTCAGCTTCCGGTTCTCTTCCTCCAGCTGGCGCAGCCTCCGGAGCTCGGCAACCCCCATCCCCTCATCATTGCGCTTCCAACGGTAAAACGATTGCTCGCTCACCCCGATCTGCCGGCAGACTTCCCCTACCGGCTTGCACGACTCCACCTGCTTCAGGGCATACGTGATCTGCTCCTCGCTGAAACGGGCCTTCCGCATCTTTGTCCCTCTTCGTGAGGACCGCTTTTGACGAGAATTATAACTTCAGGAATGTCCAGGAATCGGGGAGAAGGTCATTGGCCCATAACTGGAATACCCCCCCTGTCGCGGCTGCCGGTGGGGCATCCCTCGAAGGTTCGCATCGGGCGGCATTACCTACCGAAGCGCCCATGACGGCCATGAGAGGTTGCCCCGCCGGCGGAGGTGATCTGCCCTCTCCCAACAGTGAATACTCCGCCCCCACCCCCGTCTAAATGAAAGAGGCGAATTACACCTCACGCCCCGATTTGACGAGCAGGCCAAGGGGAGCGAGAAAATGAAAAAATCATTGCTGGTTATCCTGATTATTCTTTTTATAGCCCCGCTGCTGGGCGGTTGCGCCCCCTATTGGTACGGACCGGGGTATGGATACTACGGGTATGGGGATTACTACAGTCCGGGTTACTATAGTCCGGATTACTACAGTCCGGATTACTATGGATACAGGGGGTATTACGGTCCGGGGTATTACGGTCCGTATCGCGTATACCCCGGATACAGAGTTTACCGATACCGCTGAAGCGCTCGGCGCCTTACTTCCCCCTCTTCACCGGCCCAAGAGGTTGCCCCGCCGGTAGAGGACAGAGGAGATGGTGAGGACAGAAAGCCTTTGGAACGTTTACCTGGCGAAGGCAGGATAAGCAACGGTCTCTGTAAATCGTTCATTAATGCGGAAAGAGCGGGGTTTGCGGCCCCGCCCGTGTTATCTGACGAAACGTGTCTAAACCGCGTTCATGAACTCCTTAATCGTTTTGTTTAACTGCAATATCTGTCTATCTATTCAAAAGACTGCCGAATGGCTGTGAAGGTCCGGGAGCACAGTCTTTTAATTGGAGTAACATTTCTTGTGAAACTTTCAACCTCTGGGAAAGTATTTGACAGCACCAACACCTCTCCGTCCCGCGTGGCAGCCATGGAAAGTGTCTTCGGAGCGTACTCAGTGACGTTAGGGGTGGGGATAATCCCAATCCCTAATACATTAATACCTTCACAATTGGAAAAGGTTATGTCGAATAATCCATTGTCAGCTTTTCCATAGGTAACATCACAGTTTATATTTTGGTACCCCATCGGGAAACTCCCCTGCTGGATGTTTTGGAAAATATATTGGGTTTCATTGACAGTATATTTCCCCGTTCCATCAAAGTACAGATTTAGAAACCCTTCATAGTGCGCGGTGCGCATAGATCCTGCTGATAAAAGGGAAAATGAGCCATCATCACTGAAACCGTCGGCGGAGTTTACGCAAGAGTGTGACCCCACGACATAGTACGTTCCGCGAACAGTGAGAAATGTCGGAGGCCCTGCAAAAGTATCTACAGCGGACATCATGAGGATAAACCCAAGAATGCATAACACTGGAACCACCGCTTTTCTCATTCCGCAATTTTTTCGAATCGTGTTCAAGATTTACCTCCTTTTGTTAAGGGGTTGGGGTTTGGAGTTGCCTCATTCTTGGCATGGTTATCCCCTGTTTCGTAAACATGATAAAAAAACAGCAAGTTTCATTCCGGAATGTTGCGTTTTGTAAGGCATAATTGATTGTGTACGCAATTCAATCGCCTGCTGGGATATAAAACGAAAACGACAACAAGTAATTAATATCGTTAAAGAAATCCAAGTTCAATCTTGGGAAATAATATACCTTTTCTGTACACAGTATTATTCACCTTAATCCTCCCGGCGGTCCGGCGGGGAACATAAGATCGGAAGCGCCTGCCTACCTGTAGACGAATCGGCCCCACCCCACCTTGCCCCATCAATGCGAGATTCTATTGCCTCCATGTTGACCCCTGCTCAACTTGCCGAGGCGCAACGGTTAGCGCGGGAGTGGAACCCGAAGATGGAGAGGTGAAGGACCGCAAGCGGCGCGAACTGTTCGGGCGGTACATCTTCGGACCGAAGGAAGCGGAATAGCCAATACATCTGCGGGCGAGGGGCGCGGGCAACCGGAAGTTCTACGCTTGCGGGGGTCCATGGCGTGGTATGGAATCGAGGATGGAATCCGAGATGCCCTGGTATAGAGACGAAGACGGGGAACCGCAACTATGCGATTCCCCGTTGTAATCTGGTGGGCGGACCGAGACTCGAACTCGGAACATTCGCCTTGTAAGGGCGATGCTCTACCACCTGAGCTATCCGCCCGCGCAACGCTTCCGGCGCGAAAAATCACCGTAACAGGCGGTCCCCGGGCCTGTCAACCGGGCAAGGGTGGTCTGGTATGATGCGGGAATGAAGATCGCCCTCCTCGGCGCCGCCGGATTTCTCGGCGGGGCCGCCGCGCAGGAACTCTCGCGACGGACCGACGTGGAAGAGCTCATCCTGGTGGACTATGTCATCCGCGATGCGAAACGTCTCGCGCAGGCGCTCTCGCCGAAATGCCGGTGGGCGATGGCGGATGTCGGGAAGCCCCTCGAGCTCTCCCGCCTCCTCGAGGGGATCGATGCGGTTGCGAGCGCCGTCGGACCGTGCGGGGAGTACGAGAAAGCCATCCTGCTGGCGTGCGCGGGGAAAGGCGTGGCCGTCGCCTCCATAGGAGACGGCACTCTTTCCGGGGCGGACCGGCGGGAGGCCGACGCCGCGTTCCGCGGCGCAGGCGTCGCCGCCGTATCGGGGTGCGGGATGATGCCGGGTTGGACGGAGCTGCTGGCGGCGCACTTCCTCGTCCCGGACGGAGCGCCCCTCCGCCCGCCACCGTCCCCCGGAGCCGCCCGCTACCTGTTCTTCTCCCCCGGGCGGTACGGCGGGTACGCCTTCCTGCGTACGGTGTCGAAGGAGGTCCGGAGCCCTGCGCCGTCGCCGGCCGGCGCGCCGGAGGGGGCCTGCTTCTCCCTGCCGGACGGCTCCTTTATCGGGGTACCGGAAGGAACGGACGCGACGCGGTTCCGGAGGATCACGGTGACGCTCGGGAAGCTTGGCCCCGTGGGGAGGGAGTTCACCGCCGCCCTGCTGCATTGGCTGCGAAGACCGGGTTCCGGCCGGCCGGAAAGCCCCGCAGCCGTCGCGGGAGTGGCGGCGGGCGCACGCTTCGCCCGCGTCGAGGACCTCTCCGGACGGCTTACGGTACTGACCTTCGTCGAGTCGACCCTCCTCCTCGGCGCGCCAGGGCGGAAACAGAGCGGCCTCCTACCGCTCCCGGAACTGATCGGGAGGGAGGAGGCCGAGGCTCTCGCGGCGGCCGCCGGCGCGCGCATCGTCGAGGAGGGCATTCCCGGTTCAAATCCGGGGTGAAGGGAAGGAGTATCCCCGGTCAGCGGTTAATGGGTTACGACTTCCCCTTCGGGCGCGCCGCCCTGCGGCGGCACTGCAGGGGGAGGGACTTCCTCGGCCGGTCCCGGCTTCCGGTCGGCCCGCAGGCCGATCGCCAGCGCCATCACCTCGTCCATGTGCGAGACGAAGTGGATCTCCAGGTTCTTCCGTATCTTCGCCGGC
>Ga0102851_10000193_pt1 | contig 27524 bp, 25 predicted proteins | sample Mud3Dept3metaG_FD_79558 | JGI IMG/M metagenome (GOLD analysis project Ga0102851, IMG submission 79558) | Freshwater wetland microbial communities from Ohio, USA, analyzing the effect of biotic and abiotic controls - Mud 3 Core 4 Depth 3... | ecosystem: Environmental > Aquatic > Freshwater >... | reverse complement strand
GCCGCGGCGGTGCGCGCCGGACGCGACCCGGCGTCGGTGCGGCTGGTCGGGGCCTCCAAGCTGCAACCGGTCGGCGCGCTGCGCGAGGCGTTCGCGGCCGGGCTCGCGCGCTTCGGCGAGAACCGCGTGCAGGAGGCCCAGGCCAAGGCGCAGCAGTTGCCGCCCGCCGCCGAGTGGCACCTGCTCGGCCCCCTGCAGTCGAACAAGGTGCGCGCCGCGCTGCGCCTGTTCGCGGTATTCCACGCCGTGGACCGCGCCTCGATCGCGGCTGCGCTCGACGCCGAGGCGCGCGCCCAGGGGCGCACCGCGGTCGGTCTGCTCGAGGTCAATCTCGGCGGCGAAGCCAGCAAGCACGGCTTCGATCCGGCCACGCTCGCCGGCGCCGCCGCCCCGCTCGCCGCGCTCCAGGATCTGCGCATCGTCGGCCTGATGACCATTCCGCCGCCGGGACCGACCGCGGAGGCCTCGCGCGTCTGGTTCCGCCGGCTGCGCGAGCTGCGCGACGCGCTGAACGCTCGGCCCGAGTGGGGCGGGAGACTGCGCGAGCTGTCGATGGGCATGAGCGAGGACTTCGAAGTCGCGGTCGAAGAGGGCGCGACCTACGTGCGCGTGGGCACGAGCCTGTTCGGCGCACGCCCCTGAGCGCGCCGGCCGGGCGAGCTTGCCCATGCCGCCGCGGCGCCGGCGTGCTACCCTAGAGTGCCCGCCCGAGGCGGAAAGTGTTCGGAGGCAAGGACTTGGGGATAGCTCAAGGGTTCGGCTGGTCGTTCGTGGGCCTGGTGATCTCGGCGCTGCGGATCTACTTCTGGGTGCTGCTCGTGCGCGCTCTCGTCTCCTGGGTCTCCCCCGATCCCTACAATCCGATCGTGCGCGCCCTGGTGGCGGTCACCGAGCCCGTGCTGCGGCCCCTGCGCCGCCTCGTGCCTCCGCATCGGCTGGGCGGCATCGACCTGTCGCCGCTGCTCGCCATGCTGCTCGTCGAGTTCGTCATCAACGGCATCGTCCTGTCGCTCGGGATGCGGCCCCGTCTCGTCCTCTGAGGAGTCCCGCCATGCCGCTCCAACCGCTCGAGATCCAGAAGCAGCGCTTCGCGCAGAAGTTGCGCGGCTACGATCCGGTCGAGGTCGAGAACTTTCTCGCCCTGATCGCCGAGGACGTCACGCAGCGCATCGGCGAGCTCGAGCGGCTGGAGCGCGAGAACCGGATCCTGCGCGAGCGGCTCGAGACCGCCGAGTCGCGCGAGCGCGACCTCCAGGAGACCCTGGTGCGCGGCAAGAAGATCGCCGACGAGATGATCTCCACCTCCCAGCGCGAGGCTCAGCTGCTGGTCAAGGAAGCCGAGATCCACGCCGACCGGCTGGTCCACCAGGCGATGGAGCGCGCGCAGGATGTCGACAATCGCATCCAGGAGCTGCGTACCCGGCGGCGCGAGCTGCAGCTGAAGTTCCGCGGCACGCTCGAGCTGTTCGCCCAGATCCTGCAGGCCGACATGGAGGACGAGCACGCGTCGGCCAACGTCCAGACCTTCGCCAAGCGCAAGAACGGATGACGCCCCCTCCGGAGCGCACGCTCCGGCATTTCCCCGGCCAGGACCCCGACCTCGCCGACCCGGCGGCGCGCGCGGCGGTGGTCGCGCGCCTGCTCGAGGACGGCGATCGCGACGACCTCCTCTGGCTGGCGCGCCGCGTCGACCGCGACGAGCTCGCCGGCTGGGTGGCGCGCCACGGCGCGCGGCGCCTGTCGCGACGCAGCCGCGCCTTCTGGTTCCGGGCCCTCGACCTCGGAGCCCCGACCCGCTCGGCCGAGGCGGAGGCCCTGTGGCCGCTCGCCTGAGCCCCGACCGGCTGGCGACGCTCGCCGAGGCGACCCGGCCCCGGCTGGCGGCGCTCGCGGACAGGGACTGGGCAGCCGATTTCTACCTGGCGGGCTCGGCGGCGCTCGCCCTCTACCTGGCGCACCGGCCGGTGCGTGACCTCGACCTGATGAGCGGCACCCACCGCCTGCTGCCCGCCGACCGCCGCGACCTGCTCGCCGACCTGCTCGCGCTCGAGCCCCTCGCACGCGTCGAGACCGCGCGCGACGGCTTCCTGTTCGTGCGCCTGCCGGGCGACGTGGCGCTGCGCTTCTTCAGCTATCCCTACCCGCTCGCCGATCCGCTCGAGCAGATCCAGGGGCTGGCGGTCGCGTCGCTCGCCGACCTCGGGCTGATGAAGTTGGGCGCGCTGATCAGCCGCGGCACCCGGCGCGACTTCGTCGATCTCTACCTCATCGCGCGCGAGCTGCCGCTCCCGGCGCTGCTCGCACGCTCGGGCGAGAAGTTCGGTCACGTCGGCGACTTCCCGCTGCAGGCCTACAAGGCGCTCGCCGATTTCTCCGAGGCCGAGGACGAACCCATGCCCCGGCTCTCGGCCGCCCTCGACTGGAGCACGGTGCGCGCCTGGGCCGAGCGCGAGGCGGCGCACGCCGGGCGCGCCCTGCTCGCTCCCTGAGGAGACCGCCGACGGTGCGCGACCTGCTGATCGAGAACCTCGCCGAGATCGCGACTCCGCTCGGCTGCGCGCCGCGCCGTGGCCGCGAGCAGGGCGAGATCCGGCGCGTGCGCGCTGGCGAGCTGCTGTGCCGGGGCGGCCGCATCGCCTTCGTCGGTTCCCGCGCGGAGCGCCTGCGCGACTTCGGCCCGCTGCCGGAGGCCGAGCGCCTCGACGGGCGGGGCGGCACCGCCGTGCCCGGCTTCGTCGATGCCCACACCCACCTGCCCTGGGCGGGCGCGCGAGAGATGGAGTTCGCGCAGCGGCTGGCGGGCAGGAGCTACGAAGAGATCGCCGCCGCCGGTGGCGGCATCCTCTCGACCGTGCGCGCCACGCGCGGCGCCTCGCGCGAGCAGCTGGTCGCCGCCATGCTGCCCCGGCTCGAGCGCATGCTCGCGTGCGGCACCACCACGGCCGAGGCCAAGAGTGGCTACGGTCTGGCGCTCGCCGACGAGACCAAGCAGCTCGAGGCCATCCGCGACGTCGCGCGCCTGCAGCCGATCGAGCTGCTGCCCACGCTGCTCGCCGCCCACGAGGTCCCGCCCGAGCACCGGGCCGCGCGCGAGCGCTACGTCGCCCTGGTGGCCGAGGAGATCGTGCCGGCGGTGGCCGAGCGCGGCCTGGCACGCTTCTGCGACGTCTTCTGCGAGCGGGGCGTGTTCAGCGCGGCCGAGTCGCGGCGCGTGCTCGAATCCGGGCAGGCACACGGCCTGCTCGCCCGGCTGCATGCCGACGAGTTCGTCGACTCGGGCGGCGCGGAGCTCGCCGCCGACCTTCATGCCCTCTCCGCCGACCATCTGATGGCCGTCTCCGAGCGCGGCGTGGAGGCGCTCGCCGGCTCGGGCGTGACCGCGCTGCTGCTGCCGGGCACCAGCTTCTTCCTGCGCAAGAAGAGCTGGGCGCCCGCCCGTCGCCTGATCGAGGCCGGAGTCCCGGTCGCGCTCGCCACCGACTGCAATCCCGGCTCCTCCAACACCGAATCGCTGCCCAACGTGATCCAGCTCGCGGTCTTCGAGCTCGGGCTCACGGTCGAGGAGGCGCTGACCGCGGTGACCCTGAACGCGGCCGCCTCGCTCGCGCTCGGCGACGAGCTGGGATCGCTCGAGCCGGGCAAGCGCGCCGACGTCGTGGTGCTCGACGAGCCGAACCTCTTCCATCTCGCGTATCATTTCGGCGTCAACCCCGTGCGCTCCGTGGTCAAGGGGGGGCACGAGGTCTACCGGGCAGGAAACCTGCTGCTCTCCCACTGAGGGCGCCGGAACGACGCGTTCTTCGCAGCCAGAATGCCGATCACGTTCATCAGTCGCCCCCCGCGCGCGCGCCGTACCCGGCGCCGGGCGCCCGATCTGCGCCTCGCGCCGCCGCGCGCCGTGCGCGCGCTCTCGCTGCGGCTGATGACCCTCAACGTCGCCCATGCGCGCCGGCAGGGCCGGCACCAGGCGCTGCTCTCGGAATCCACGCTGCGCCAGAACCTCGCCGCCATCGCGGCGGTGCTGCGCCGCGAAGCGCCCGACGTGGTGGCGCTCCAGGAGGCCGACGGGCCGTCGGCCTGGAGCGGCGGCTTCGATCACGTTTCGACCCTGGCCGAGCTCTCCGGCCTGCCGCACGCGTTCCGCGGCGAGCACAACCCGTTCTCGCTCGGATCGCTCGATCTGTCGTCGGGCACCGCGCTGCTGGCGCGCACGGCGTTGCGCGAGCCGCGCTCCCACGCCTTCGGCGAGACCTGGCGCGACACCAAGGGGTTCGTGGCGGCCACCGTGGAGAGCGCGGCGCTCGGCCAGCGCGCCGTCGACGTGGTCTCGATCCATCTCGATTTCCTGGCCGAGCGCGTGCGGCGGAGGCAGGTCGAGCAGCTGGTCGAGCGCTACCGTGGACGCGAGCGTCCGCTCGTCGTGCTCGGCGACTTCAATTGCGAGTGGAGCGAGCGCCGGCGCTGCCTCGCGCTGCTGCGCAAGGAGCTCGGGCTGCGCGCGGCCGAGGCGACCGGCCACGCCACCTTCCCGAGCTGGCGGCCGCTGGTGCGCCTGGACTGGATCCTGGTCTCCGAGGAGCTCGACTTCGCCGCCTACGAGACCCTTCCGGACCGCCTTTCGGACCACCTGGCCGTGGTCGCCGATCTGCACCTGCGGGCCGGCTCCCACCGTCGCGCCACGGGCGAGGCGGACGACGACCAGCCCGCGCGCGTCCTCGCCGCCCCCGCGCCCCGGCAGCGCTGAGCCCGGCGCCCATCCGCAGTAGGCTCTCCGCCGGAGCGAGAGTCGGCCCGCGCCCGAGCGCCGGGCCGGAGCGCCCCGGCGAGGAGTGGAGATGGCAGACCAGGACGAGTCCGGCGCGCCGCGCGAGTTCCACGCCGACGTGCCGCAGGCGACGGAGGGTTTCTTCCTCAAGGGCGCGGCGCACCAGGACTGGGGGATCAAGAACCGCCTCGCGTCGATCTTCGATCCCCGGACCGGGCGCACGGTCATGCTCGCCTTCGATCACGGCTATTTCCAGGGGCCGACCACCGGGCTCGAGCGCATCGACCTGTCGATCGTGCCGCTGATCCCCTTCGCCGACACCCTGATGCTCACGCGCGGCGTGCTGCGCAGCGTGATCCCGCCCACCGCCGGCGCCGCGATCGTGCTGCGCGCCTCGGGCGGGCCGAGCATCCTCAAGGAGCTCTCGGACGAGCGGCTCGCGCTCGACGTCGAGGACGCCGTGCGCCTCAACGCCGCCGCCCTCGCGGTCCAGGTCTTCGTCGGCGGCGCCCACGAGACGCAGTCGATCCACAATCTCACCCGGCTCGTCGACCTCGGCCAGCGCTTCGGGATCCCGGTGCTCGCCGTCACCGCGGTGGGCAAGGAGATGGTGCGTGACGCCAAGTACCTCCGCCTCGCGACCCGCATCTGCGCCGAGCTCGGCGCCCACTACGTCAAGACCTACTACGTCGCCGAAGGCTTCGACACCGTGACCTCGTGCTGCCCGGTGCCGATCGTCATCGCGGGCGGCAAGAAGCTCCCGGAGCTCGACGCCCTGCGCATGGCCCACGACGCCGTGCGCAGTGGCGCGCTGGGCGTCGACATGGGGCGCAACATCTTCCAGTCCGAGGCGCCCGCCGCCATGCTCCAGGCGGTGCGCGCGGTGGTGCACGGCGGCGAGACGCCGGAGCGCGCGCACGAGCTCTTTCGGTCGCTCGCGGCCGCGCGCTGATCCGGCGCGCACGGCCGCGTTCAGTTGGTGCGCGCCGCCCCCTCCGGTCCCGCCGACTCCGGCACGGCGCCGAAGCTCTCCTCGTACCGTGCGAGGTTCGCGGCCAACGCGCGCACGATGCGCTTCAGGTGCCCGGGGCTGGTCACCACGCGCGCCGAGACGACACCCTGGGGCGGCACCATCTGGATGAAGTCGAGGATGAACTCCTCGCGCGTGTGGGTCACGCGCAGCAGGTTGGCGTAGCGCCCCTTCATCTCCTCGTCGCCGATCTTGACGTCGAGCACTGCGGACGCGTCGCGCGCGGCCTCGCTCATGGCCCCTCCCTCGGTCCGAGCACGAGGGCGCCCTCGAACTCCCAGCGATGCTCGGGGAAATAGACGCCGACGCCGCGTCCGTCCGACGTGACCGTGAACGCCGCCAGCTTCCGGCGGTAGTCGTAGGGCGCACCGTCGCGGGCGTGGACGGCGACGTCGACCAGGTACTCGCCCGGCGCCAGCCTCAGCGCCGGGCAGACCAGGCGCACCCGGGCCTCGCCTTCGAAGCGCTCCGGGCGCAGGCCCGCGAGGTCGGTGTTGGTGCCCCACACCTCCACGCCGCGCGGCGTCTGGAGCGCGACGCCGAACACGAAGTCGCGGAGCGGCTGCTCGGCGCGCGCCTCGATCTCGAAGGTGATCGCCTCGCCCGACACGAAGTGGTAGCGCTCTGCGCCACCGCGATCGAACAGCCGCACCGAGACGATCTCGGCCGCGCGCGAGCCCCAGCGCAGCGGCTCCTCGGTCGGCGCCGGGGCCGACTCCTCGCCCGGCCCGACGCGTTCGCGATCCTCCTTCTCCTGCCGGTGCTCGCGGCCCTCGAGCTCGGCGACCGAGGCGCGATAGGCGTCCACTACCCGGCGCGGCTCGCCCACCTGCCGCGCCCGCCCGCGATCGAGCCAGAGCACGCGCGAGCACAGGTCCTCGACCAGCGCCAGGGCGTGGCTGACGAACACCACAGTGCGCCCGGAAGCGAGCAGCTCCTCGATGCGGCGCAGGCAGCGGTGGGCGAACGCCTCGTCGCCCACCGCCAGCACCTCGTCGACGAGCAGGATGTCCGGGTCGGTGTGGATCGCCACCGCGAAGCCGAGGCGCACGTACATGCCGGAGGAATAGTTCTTGACCGGCTCCTCGATGAAGTCCTCGAGCCCGGCGAACTCCACGATGCGCTGATAGCGGGCTTCGATCTCGCGCCGGGTGAGCCCGAGCACCGAGCCGTTGATGAAGATGTTCTCGCGCCCCGAGATCTCGGGGTGGAAGCCGGCGCCGAGCTCGATGAGCGCCGCGACACGCCCCTCGGCCTCGAGCCGACCCGCGTCGGGCTTCAGGATGCCCGCCACCAGCTTGAGCAGCGTCGACTTGCCGGAGCCGTTGCCGCCCACGATGCCGAAGGCCTCGCCGCGGGCGACCTCGAAGGAGACTCCCTCGAGCGCCGGGATGAGCTCGTCGGCGGCGGCGCCGGCGGCGAGCGAGCGTCCGACGAAGGCGCTCTTGAGGGTGTGCAGCCGGCGCCCGGGGGCGAGCCGCCGATAGCGCTTGCTCACCCCCTCGGCGCGAATGGCGACGCTCACACCGCCTCCACCAGCGTCTCGCGCAGCCGTCCGAAGATCCAGGCCCCGATCGCCCAGCCGACGAGCGCGACGAGCGCCATCTCGAGCCAGAGGACCGGCTCCGGGAAGCGCCCGTCGAACAGCGCACGCTGGTAGGCGAGCGTGAAGGGTGTGGCAGGCGAGAGCTTCACCACCCACCAGACCGCCGGCACCCGCACGGCGCTGATCGGATAGAGCACCGGGGTGAGGAAGAAGAGCAGCGTGAGCGCGCTGCTGAGCAGGTCGCGCACGTCCTTGAAGTGGGCGTGGAGCGCCGCCAGCGCGAGCCCCAGGCCGGCGATCAGGGGCATCTCGAGCAGGAGCACGAGGGGCACCGCGAGCGCGCCCCAGCCGCCGACCGCGAAGCCCTGTGCGCGGCCGATGGCCAGGCCCAGGGCCAGGACCGGCAGCGCGAGCAGGAGGTGGACGAGATTCGAGAGCACCGGCACCACCGGCAGCAGCTCGGCCGGGAAGACCGCGCGCCGGATCAGTCCCGAGTTGGCGACCAGGGCGACCGTCGACTCGGCGAGCGCCGAGGAGAACCAGATCCAGGGGAACAGGCCGCAGACCAGGAACAGGGGATAGGGCTCCGCTCCCTCGGTGCGCGGCTGGAAGACGTGTCCGAATACGAAGCTGTAGACCGCGAGCAGCAGGAGCGGCTGCACCAGCGACCAGAGGAAGCCCAGCACCGAGCCGCGGTAGCGCCCCTTGAGCTCGCGCTCGACCAGAGTCGCGAGCAGGCCCCGGTGGCGCAGGAGCTTGCGGGCCGTCGCGATCAACGGCGGCGGCGTGTCAGTTGTCTTCGCCTGCGGTCTGCAGGCGACGCAGCTCGTTCTCGAGCTCGATCATCTTCTGGCGCGCGATCTCGATCTGGCGCTGGCGCTCGGCTTCGACGTCCACCGCCTTGCCGCCGGTGACGATGTAGACGTGCGGGAACTTGGCGACGTCTCCCTTGTCGTCGAACTGCAGCGTGCCGGTCACGCCCGGGAACTCGTGCACGCTGCGCATGCCCTTCCAGAACGCGGAGGCGCTGTCGCCGCCCTGTCGCATCGCCTCGACGAGGACGAGCACCGCGTCGTAGCCGTGGGCGGCGTAGAGGTCGGGCGCCTCGCGGTACTTGGCGCGGAAGGCATCGACGAAGGTCTTGACGTTCTCCGGCACCTTGGCTCCCTCGGTGTCGAAGGAGGTCTGGGTGAAGTAGGCGCCCTCCGCCGCCTCGCCGGTCTTGGCGATCGTGGTCGCGGCGGCGATCGAGGAGGTGGTGAGGATGAGTCCGGGGTACTGCTGCCCACGCAGGTCGCGGATCATCGCCGAGACCTCCTCGGCGTAGCCCGCGAGGTAGACGAAGTCCGGCTTGAGCATCGCGGCCCGCTCGGTGAGCGCCTCGAAGGCGCCGCCGCTGGCCGGGAATTCGATCGCTTCCAGGATCTTGCCACCCTTGCGCTGGAACTCCTCGGCGAAGACCTGCTGGATGCCCTTGGCGTAGGTCTCCTGCTTGGCCAGGATCACGCCCGTGCGCAGGCTCAGGTTGTCGTAGGCGTAGCGCGCCATCACCGTGCCCTCGGAGAAATCCGAAGGGAAGATGCGGAAGAAGTTGGTCGAGATGCCGGACAGCTGCGGCAACGACGCGGAGGGCGAGAGCAGGATCCGGTTCTGGTCGTCGGCCACCTCGACCAGCGCCAGCGCCTCGGCGCTGGTCACGCCGCCGATCGCGGCGAGAGCGCCGGCACCGATGACACGGGTGAGCTCCTTCTTGGCGCGCTCGGGATCACTGGCCGTGTCGCCGACCAGGATCTCGATCTTCGGCCCTCTCGGGTCGCGGTTGACCTGCTCGGCGGCGAGATCGATACCCTTGCGAATGGCCTGTCCGTAGACTGCCGCGGAGCCGCTGAGCGGCAGCACGGCACCGAGCTTCGTCGGCCCGCCACCGCCACAGCCGAGCAGCGTCAGTCCGAGGCCGAAGAATGCGAACCGGGAAACGGATGTGTGCATGAGGAACCCCCGAAAGAGGCGCGCTTGCGCCACGCTTCCTATGTTACCCCTTGGGGGGTGTCAAGCGGACTAGAATCCCCGCGTGACGACCTCCCGAAAGTGGACCCTGGTCTGTCCCGACTGCGGTTCGACGCTGGTCGTCGACGCGCAAACCGGTGCCGTCGTCGCCCATCAGAAGGCCAAGGAGCCTTCGGGGGCGGACAAGGACTTCGACGCGTTGTTCGCCGACCTCGACGCTCAGAAAGCGCGCGCCGAGGGGTTGTTCGAGCGCGAGCAGGCGGCCTTCGCCGACCGCGACCGCCTGCTCGAGGAGAAGTTCCGCGAGGCGATGAAACGGGCCGAGGCAGAGCCGGACCTGCCGCCCAAGCGCCCCTTCGACCTCGACTGAGCCGCGCCGCCCGGCGTCTCGCGCCGCGTCCATTCGCCTCTCCTCGCCTGCTTCGACCCGCGGACCGACGCGCAGGCACCCGTGCCGGCGTGCCCACCCCGGCGGGTGGCCGGTCCCGAGCTCGCGCGCTTCGCCCGGAGGCATCGCGTAGACTCCGTCCGGTCTCGCGACCCTGCCCGGGACCGGCTCCGCTCCGGCCCACGCGAGACCGGCGCTTTCCGCACTCCGAGAGGAACGCCATGAGCGAGATCCGCGACCAGGTCCTCGAGCGCTTCCTGCGCTACGTCCAGATCGACACCCAGTCCAGGGAAGACTCCGACACCTACCCGAGCACGCCCAAGCAGTTCGACCTGCTGCGCCCGCTCGTCGAGGAGCTGCGCGCGATCGGCCTCGCCGACGCCACGCTGGACGAGTGGGGCTACGTCATGGCCACCATCCCCGCGACCTCCGCCCGGTCGGACGTGCCGGTGATCGGTCTCATCGCCCACGTCGACACCTCACCCGAGATGCCGGGAGCGGGGGTCCGGCCGATCGTCCACCGCGGCTACCGCGGCCAGGACCTGGTCCTGCCCGACGACCCGACGGCCGTGCTGCGGCTGGCGGACAACCCGGCGCTCGCCGAGCAGGTCGGCAACGACATCGTGACCGCCTCCGGCACCACGCTGCTGGGCGCCGACAACAAGGCGGGAGTGGCCGAGATCGTCACCGCGGCCCAGTACCTGGTCGAGCATCCCGAGATCCCGCACGGCACGCTCCGCGTCGCCTTCACGCCCGACGAGGAGGTCGGACGCGGCACAGAGCACTTCGACGTCGCCAGGTTCGGCGCCAAGTACGCCTACACGCTCGACGGCGAGACGCGCGGCGAGGTCGAGATGGAGAGCTTCTCGGCCGACTCGATGCTGATCACCTTCCAGGGTTTCAACACCCACCCCGGGTACGGCAAAGGACGGCTCGTCAATTCGATCAAGATCGCCGCCGATTTCATCCGCCGGCTGCCCAGGGACACCCTCTCGCCCGAGACCACGGGCGGTCACGAGGGCTACGTCCACCCCTACGTGGTCGACGCCAGCGTCGAGCGGACGAGCGTCAAGCTCCTGATTCGCGACTTTCGCACCGCCGCCCTCAAGGAGATGGAGGAGATGCTCGAGCGGATCGCGCGCGCCACGGTCGCCGACTGGCCCGGCGCCTCGCTCGCCACGCGCGTCGAGGAGAGCTACCGCAACATGCGCGAGGTGCTCGACCAGCACCCGGGCGTGGTCGAGAACGCGCGCGAGGCGATCCGCCGCGCCGGCCTGGAAGTGCGCGAGCGCCCGATCCGCGGCGGCACCGACGGCTCCCGCCTCTCCTTCATGGGCCTGCCGACGCCGAACCTCTTCGCCGGCGAGCACAACTTCCACTCGCGGCTCGAGTGGGTCTCGGCCCAGGACATGGAGAAGGCGGTCGAGGTGATCGTCCACCTGGCCCGGGTCTGGGAGGAGCGCGGCGCGCCCTGAGCCCTGCGGCTCGCGGAGCCCCCCTAGAGCGGGAAGTTGAGGTTGTAGGCGTAGCGTCCCCGGCCGACGACCAGCAGGAGGCTGCCGCGGTCGAGACCGCGCAGCACCTCGTGGCCGAGCTGCTCGGTGCCCTCGAGGCGCTGCCCGTTGGCGGCGAGCAGCCGGTCGCCGGGCTCCAGGCCGGCGCGCTCGGCGAGCGAACCGCGCGTCACGCCCTCGACGATCGGGCCGCGGGCGCCGCTGGTGACGGTCAGGCCGAGCGCGTCCTCGAGCACCGCCAGGCCCAGCCCGCGCGGCGGGCGCACCGCGACCAGGGCGAGCGGGAATGCGCGCGCGCCCCGCCGCACCTCGACCTTCAGCGGGGTGCCGACCGGCACCGAGTAGATCGCCGTGGTCAGGTCCTCGCGCGCGCCCATCGGTTTGCCGTCGATCGCGGTCAGCACGTCGCCGGCGGCGATCCCTGCGCGCGCCGCGGGCGAATCCGGGAAGACCCTGACCACCAGCGCGCCGCGCGCGACCGGCAGCTCTTCGCGCCGGGCCAGCTCGGCGTCCACCGTCTCCAGGCGCAGGCCGGTCCACAGCGGCTGCAGCTCGCCGAAGCGCAGCAGGTCGTCGACCACGCGCTGGGCACGGTCGGCCGGGATTGCGAAGCCGATGCCCGAGCCCTGGATGATCGCGGTGTTGATGCCGATCACCTGGCCGGCGAGATTGACCAGCGGGCCACCCGAGTTGCCCGGGTTGATCGTGGCGTCCGTCTGCAGGAAGTCGGTGTAGCGCGCCTCGCCGGACTCCGATGGCACCGTGCGCCCGCGCGCCGAGAGCACGCCCGTGGTCACCGTGTGGGAGAGGCCGAACGGGTTGCCGATCGCGATCACCGTCTCGCCCATGAGCAGGTCCGCGCTGCGCCCGAGCGGCGTCGCGGGAAGCCCCTTGGCCTGCACCTTGAGCACGGCGAGATCGGCGTCGCGATCGGCGCCCAGCACGTCCGCCTCGAGCTCGCGCCCGTCGAGCGTGGTGACCAGGACCCGCGAAGCGCCCTCGATCACGTGCGCGTTGGTCACCACGAGCCCCTGCGCATCGACGATCAGGCCCGAGCCCAGGGACTGCGCGCGGCGCGTGCGGCCGCCGAGGATCCCGCCGAAGAACGGGTCGGCGGCGCGCACCGTGGACTCGGCCGAGATGTTGACCACCGCAGGCGCGACGCGCTCGACGACCTGGACGACCGGCGTGCGGCGCGCTCCGGGCGCGGCCTGGGCGTGAACGGGAGAAGGGAGCAGCAGGGTACCGCCGAGGACCGCAGCGAGGGCCGAGCGTCGGATCATGGCGACCGGAATCCTAAGCGTTTCCCCGCTCCGTCGCGGCGCCGGACGCCGCCGCAAAGCGCACGTAGAGCGGCGACGAGCCGACCGGCACGACGACGCCGCGGGGAGCGGCGACCGCTTCGCCGTCGCGCCCGACGAGCGCGGCCGGCGGCGCCGGCAGCGGGAGCGACGCAACGCCCGCGAGCGACCAGGCGACGTGCGTCTCGCCCCCGCCGCGCCGGCGGAAGCGATAGCCGGCGAGCGGCGCGCCGAGCGCGAGCGGGCCCAGACAGGTCGCGCCCGCCAGCTCGCGCCCGAGCGTCGCGAGCGCCGCGAAGGCGGGGCGCCGGCGCAGGCCGGTCCCGGCGCCGGGATCGATCAACCCGTAGCCGCGCGCCACCAGCTGCCACCAGTAGGCCCGCTCCACGTATCCGGTGCCCAGGGCGGCCAGGTAGTAGCGCACGAGGTAGTCGGCCTGCGCCGACTCGTCCACCGCAACGCTGCGTCCGGCCGGCGAGTGCGGCCCCTCGCGCAGCGGCCAGTTGAACTCGGTGATCCACTGCCGGCGCCGCCCGATCAGGAGCGAGGTCTCGGCGATCGCGGCCATCAGCGTCGCCTTGTCGGCGGTGTCGTACCCCAGCTGGCGGTTCTCGGGCGCGCCGCGGCGATCGACGTAGAGCAGCGCCGCCAGGGCGTCGAAACGCAGCCCCGCCCGGCGTCGATTGAGCACCGCCGCCGTGGCGTGCGCTTCGAAGTCGATCACCGCCGGCCCGGCGAGCTCGACCTCGCCGCGCCGGCGCAGGATCGCGGCCGCCTCGGCGGCGAGATCCAGGTATTCCCGGTAGCTCCAGACTCCCCATTTGCTGCGGTTGATCGCCTGGCCGATCTGGAAACGGCGGCCGTACTGGAGGAAGCGGTCGGCAATCTCCTCGACGCTCGCGCGCCAGCGCGCCGGATCGCGCACCAGCTCCCGGCTCTGGGGCAGCGCGAAGGCGAGCTCGACGCCCCGCCCGGCGAGCTCTCGCGCCAGCATTTCCTCTTCGTCGTGGCGCTCCTGCCAGGGATGGAGTCGGATCAGGGCCTGCCCGAGCCCCAGCGCGTCGAAGGCCGCGAGCAGCGCTCGCGGGTCGGCCGGATGGGGGCGCAGCGCGATGCCTGTCCCCGGCCACGCGAACGGCTCGCGGTAACGCGCCGCGACGAGCTCCCGATAGCGCCGCCGCACACGCGGCGCAGCCGCCAGGACCGCGCCCCAGGTGCGCACATGGTCGGGCAGGTCGGCGGCGCGCACGAGCAGGCGCTCCCACCTCCCCGCGTGCGAGTGGGGCTGATCGGAGAGCGCGTCCCAGACGATCTTGTCGCGCGCCGCTGCCCCCGCCGGCGGCGGCGGGATGTGGGCGTGCGCGCCGCGCGGCACCAGCCACGAGCGCGCCCGCTTCCACGCCGCGCGCGCCCGCCCCTTGAAGCGGTGACGGCCGTGGAACGAACGGCGCGCCAGCTCGTAGACGAGGCGCGCGCGCACCGGCACGCTCGCGCCCGCGCCGAAGTAGGCGGCGAGCAGCCGCGCGCGGTCGTCGGCCCGCTCGAGCGGCAGGCGCGCCAGGTCACGCATGCGTTCACCGAGCGTGACGCGCGCCTGCACCCGGCAGCGATTGAGATCCACGAGCGCGATCTCGCCCGGTTCGGTCGGCGTCGGGCCCGGTGCGACCAGCAGATTGCCGACCGAGAAGTCGCGGTGCCAGAAGCCGCAGTCGTGGAGCCGCCGCGCCAGCCGCGCCGTCGCTTCGAGCACGGCCGCCGCGTCGAGCCCCGGGAAAGCCTCGCGTTCGCCGCCGGTGTTGCGCGCGCGCAGCAGGTAGCGCAACTCCACGCGTTGCGCGAGGTGGCGGCAGACGTAGAGCGCGGGACCTCCCGCCACCCTGGACTCGACCAGCAGCAGCGGCTCCGGAGTCGCGATGCCGGCGGCGGCGAGCGCGTTCGCCACCCGCCAGCTCCTGGCCGCCTTGCCCTCGCGCCCCAGCCGGTGACGCCAGCGCTCGCGCAGGGAGCTGCCGCGGAACTGCTTGACCACCACGTCAAGCGGCCCGCGCGCGGTCGCGAGCCGCGCCCGGTAGAGGTAGTTGCGCCCCCAGTGCACGGTCTCCAGCGCCGAGGCCGGATCGAGCAGGCGGCGCGCTTCGCCGGCCGGGTCGGCGACCTCGAGCCCCGCCGCGACCTCGCCGCGGAAGCCGTCGAACGCGAACGCCGTCGCCGTCACACTTCGAGGATATCGAAGCCGGCGCGGTGGAGCGCCGGGTCCTCCTGGACGAGTACGCGCGTGCCGAGCTCGCGCTCGAGCTCGTCCAGGACCGCGCTCTCGTCGCCGCGCAGCGCGCGCGCCACCTCCGGGTGCACGCGGAGCATCAGCTCGCCCGGTCCCGTGGTGCCCGCCAGGCGCAGTGCCGCGCGCCGGATGCTCAGGCAGGTGGTGGCCGCGGAGAGGATGCGCCCGCTGCCCTCGCAGTACGGGCAGACCGAGGTGAGCTGACGCTCGAGATTGGCCCGGGAGCGCTCGCGCGTGATCTCGACCAGGCCGAACTCGGAGATCGCCAGCACCTTGAACTTGGCGCGGTCCTTGGCCAGCTCGCGCTCGAGGGCGGCGAACACCTGTTCGCGGTGCTCGCGCTCCACCATGTCGATGAAGTCGACCACGATGATGCCGCCCAGGTCGCGCAGGCGGATCTGGCGCACCACCTCGACCACCGCCTCGAGGTTGGTGGCGAGCGCGGTCTCCTCGAGATTGCTGCGTCCCACGTAACGTCCGGAGTTGACGTCGATCGCGACCAGGGCCTCGGTCGGATTGATCACCAGGTAGCCGCCCGAGGGCAGCCACACCTTCGGACGCAGAGCGGTCTCGATCGCGTGATCGATGCCGAAGCGCTCGAACAGCCCGCGCTCCTCGCGGTCCAGCTTGACGCGTGCGACGAGCTGCGGCTGAACCTGGTCGAGGAACTCCACGATCCGGCCGTAGGTCTCCTCTCCGGCGACCCAGAGCACGGAGAAGTCGGCCGAGAAGCGGTCGCGCACGGCGCGCAGGGCGACGTCCAGGTCCTGGTGGACGAGGGCCGGGGCGGTGAGCAGGTCGGCCGCCTCCCGCACGCGGCGCCAGAGGCCGGCCAGGTACTCGCGGTCGAGGCGGAAATCCTCGGCTCCCCGGCCTTCGCCCGCGGTGCGCACGATCAGGCCGCCGTCGTCGCCCGGCAGCTGCTCGAGCAACGCGCGCAGCCGCGCGCGCTCCTCCTCGCCCTCGATCCGCCGCGAGACGCCGAGATGGCGCACGGTCGGCAGCAGGACGAGGAAGCGCCCGGGCAGCGTGACGTGGGTGGTGACGCGCGCTCCCTTGTTGGGAAGCGGGTCCTTGGTGACCTGCACCAGCAGCTCCTGGCCGGGCTTGAGCAGCGCGTCGATCGACGGCACTCCGGCGGGCGGCGTGGCGTCCTCGAGCTCCTCGTCGCGCAGCTCGCCCTCGACCTCGGGCGAGGCCGCCGGCGCGACGTCGGCGACGTAGAGGAACGCGTCGCGCTCGAGACCGATGTCCACGAACGCCGCCTGCATGCCCGGCAGGACGCGCGTCACGCGCCCCTTGTGGACGTTGCCCACCAGGCCGCGGTGGTGGCGCCGCTCGAGCAGGAGCTCGGTCAGCCGGTCCTCCTCGAGCACCGCGACGCGGGTTTCGTGGGGATCGCTCTCGACCAGCATCTTGCTCGTCACGCGCTCCTCCTAGCGGTTCACGTAGCGGCGGAAGTCGACGCCCAGCACGAGGCCGACCGAGACCCAGTTGGCGAGCGTGAAGGAGCCGCCGTAGGACAGGAACGGCAGCGGGATGCCGGTCACCGGCACGAGGCCGATCACCATCGCCGAGTTGTAGACGACGTGGAAGGCGAAGGTCGAGGCCAGGCCGGTGACGAGCAGGATCCCGGCGCGGTCGCGGGCGCGCGTCGCGACCGTGGCGCAGCTCGCCAGGTAGGCGGCGTAGAGGCCGAGCACTCCGGCCACGCCCAGGAAACCGGCCTCCTCGGCGATCACGGCGAGGATGAAGTCGGTGTGGCGGGCGGGCAGGAAGCGCAGCTGGCTCTGCGTGCCCTGCCCGTAGCCGCGTCCGCTCAGCTGTCCGGAGCCGACCGCGATCTTGGACTGCCGGACCTGGTAGCCCGCGCCGAGCGGGTCGTGCGCGGGCGCCAGGAAGGTGAGCACGCGCTGGCGCTGGTAGTCCTTCATGCCGAAGTTCCAGACCAGTCCCGCCACCAGGATCGCCGCGGCGGCGCTGCCCACCAGCAGCCGCGGCCGCACCCCCGCCACCAGGAGCATGCCGGCGACCATGGGCACGATCATCGCCGCACCGCCCAGGTCGGGCTCGACCGCGGTCAGCAGCATCGGCGCCGCGGCGATCGCGAGCACGACGAGGATGTGACGATTGCCCAGGCGTTTCTCCGCCAGACTGGCCAGGTAGCGGGCGAGCATCAGCGCGGTGGCGAGCTTGGCGAACTCCGAGGGCTGGATGCCCACCGAGCCGATCCGGAACCAGCCCACCGCGCCACCCGCTTCGTGCCCGACCAGCAGCACCGCCACGAGCGCCAGCAGTGACGCTCCGTAGAACAGGGGCGCCAGGCCGAGCAGGCGGTGGTAGTCGAAGCCGAACGCCAGCAGGAGTCCCACCAGGCCGAGCGCCGACCAGACGAGCTGGCGCGCGAAGTAGTCGGCGCCCGCTTCCTCGGAGGCACTGCGCACCGCGAACACGCCTGCCGCGGCGAGCGCCAGCGCGGCAGCGAGCACGCCCCAGTGGACGGTCGCGAGGCTCGCCAGACGCGGCCGCTGCTCAGGAAGCGGCAGGCGTCCCGAGATCGACCCGGAAGTAGTGCGCATGGAGGGCCCGAGCGAGCGGCGCGGCGGCTCTCGATCCCTGCCCGCCGTGCTCGATGAAGACGACCACCACCAGCTCGGGACGCCCCGCGGGGGCGTAGGAGGCGAACCAGGCGTGGTTGCGCATCTCCCACGGCAACGTGCTGGTGTCCTGCCAGGCCTCGTGCGAGACGACCTGCACGGTGCCCGTCTTGCCCGCCACCTCCACACCCGGCACGCGCGCGACCGCGCCCGTGCCGCCGGCGTTGACGACGCGCCAGAGGCCGCGCTGGACGGGGCCGAGCGCGCCCGGCGGCAGTGCGACGGGGCGCGGCGCGGCACGCCCCGGCGCGTCGACCAGGTGCGGCGTCACCAGACGCCCGCCGTTGGCCACCGCGGCCGCGAAGACCGCGACCTGGAGCGGCGTCGTGAGCAGCGCGCCCTGGCCGATCGCCACCGAGATCGTCTCGCCCGGGTACCAGGGGTGCTTGCGCACACGCCGGCTCCACTCCTCGTCCGGGACCAGCCCGGTGCGCTCGCCCTCGAGGTCGACCCCGGTCGGTGCTCCCAGCCCGAACGCGCGCGACCAGCGGGCGATGCGCCCGATGCCGAGCTTCTGGCCGAGGGTGTAGAAGTAGACGTCGCAGGAGACCTCGAGCGCGCGCTCGAGATCGACCCAGCCGTGACCGCCGCGCTTCCAGCAGTGGAACCGACGGCCGTAGAACTGGGCCGACCCGTTGCAGAAGACGCCGTCGCCGGGAGTCACCGTGCCCTCGGCGAGGCCACCCGTGGCGACGACCATCTTGAACACCGAGCCGGGCGAGAAGGCGCTCTGGATGGCCCGGTTCTGGAGCGGATGGCGGGGGTCGTCGGCCAGCCGGCGCCAGTCCTCGACACCCAGCCGGCGCGCGAACAGGTTGGGGTCGTAGGAGGGGGCCGAGACCAGCGCGCGGATCGCGCCGTCGCGCGGGTCGAGGGCGACGACCGCGCCGGCCTGGCCCTCGAGCAGTCGCTCGGCCTCCTGCTGGAGGTCGGCGTCGAGCGTCAGGCGCAGCTCCCGGCCGGGGCGGCCGAGCGCGCGGCCGTGCTCCTCGATCGCCAGGCCACGGCTGTCGACCACCACGATGCGCTCGCCGTCCTCGCCGCGCAGGCTGCGGTCGTAGGCGCGCTCGACGCCGCGCCGCCCCACCCAGTCGCCCGACTTCAGCGCCCCCGGCAAGATCTCCTCCGGACGCGCTTCGCCCAGGTAGCCGAGCACGTGGGCCGCCTGGCTGCCGAGCCGGTAGAGGCGCCGGTGGGTGACCTCGACGTCGAACTCCGGGTGCTCGAGCTCGCTCAACCGGAAACGGGCGACCTCCGGGAAGCCCAGCCCCTCGGCGAGAAGCACGGGCTGGAAGAGGGCGACGCCGCGGTAGCGCTCGAGCACGGCGTCGAGCTCGGCGCGCGGCCGCGCGACGACCTCGGCCGCGAAGGCGAGGCTCGAGCCGAGGTCGCGCGCCCGGCTGCGGTCGAGCAGGAGGTTGTAGGACGGGATGTTCTCGACCAGCACCCGGCCGTGACGGTCGACGATCGTGCCGCGCGGCGCCTCCACCGGCAGCCGCCGCAGGCGATTGTTCTCGGCGAGCTCCCGGTAGCGCGCGCCCTCGACCACCTGCACGAAGAAGAACGCCCCGGCGAGCCCGGCGAGTGCCGCCCAGCCGACGCGCGCCAGCACTCGCACCCGTTGCTGCAACGCCTCCTTGTGCTCGCCGATCTTCATGCCGGTTCCCGCTCTCGAGCCCTCAAAGGTAGCACGGTCGGCGGCTCCGGCACGCGCTCCCGGCGAGCCCGCGATCCCGCCCCCGCCTCACCGCCCCAGCGTCAGGGTGCCGCTCGGGCGGCGGCGGCGGCGGGCGGCGAAGCGGCGGGCGACGGTGGCCGCCAGGGCGGCCCAGGCGAGACCGGCGAGCGCGGTCGAGGCCACCTTGACCGGCAGCCAGACCAGCGAGGGCAGCCCGCCGCCGGGCACGAACACGGCGATCAGCACCGCGAGCAGGGCGCTCTGCGCCGCCGCCGCGGCGGCGAAGATCGAGAGCAGGGAGGTACGGCGCTGGACGACGAGCTGCTGGGCGATGCGCGCGGTGCCGTAGCCGACCATCGTGTCGGCCAGGCCGTGCAGGCCGAACGGCAGCCCGGACAGCGCGTCCGCGGCCCAGCCGCACACCAGACCCCCGAACATCGCCTCGACCGGCCGTCCCGAGCGCGCCACCAGCACGGTGACCACCAGGAACAGGTCCGCCACGAGCGGGAAGAACGAGGACGCACGCGCCCCCGCGAAGTGGAGGAGCGCCGCCGCGGCGAGTCCGAGCGCGAACCTAAGGAGGCGCATCGCCCGCTCCCCGCGTCAGCGCCGCCGGCGGCACCGCGGCCTCCAGCAGGTAGACCAGCGAGAGATTCGCCAGATCCACCGCGGGCTCGACCTCGACGCGGTGGAACATCTCGTTGCCGGGCTCGACCGACGCCACCACCCCGACCGCCAGCCCGCGCGGATAGACGCCGTCGACGCCCGCCGTCACCACGCGGTCGCCGACCGCGACCTCGACCTGACGCGGCACGTAGTCCACCTCCAGCCGGCCCGGACCGGCGCCGTGCAGGACGCCCTGCCGCCGCGCGGCCTCGAGCTGCACCGCCACCGCCGCCGCGCGGTCGGTGACCAGCTGCACCTTGGCGTAGCGGCCGGCGGTCTCGATCACGCGCCCCACCAGCCCCGTTTCGGCGACCACCGGCTGGTCGCGCCGGGCGCCGCGCGCGCCGACTTCCAGCACCAGCGTGCGCAGGTCCGAGCGACGGTCGAGGTAGACGACGCGCGCCGCGCGCAGCTCGAGACCGCTCGCGGCCTCGATCCCCGCTCCGCGCGCGAGCTCTTCGGTCTCGAGCGCGAGGCCAGCCAGGCGCAGCCGCTCGCGGCGCAGCTCCCGGACCTCCGCACGCAGACTCCGGTTCTCCGCCTCGAGCGCCGCGCGCCCGCGCAGCGCCTCGCGCGCCCCGCCGACCGTCTCGCCACCGGCCGCGACCAGACGCCCGAGCGGCGAGAGCGCGCGCAGGAAGGCGCCCTCGAGGAGACTCGACGCGCCGCGCGGATCGCGCGCCTGGCCCGCCAGCAGGAACAGCTGCGCGACGACCAGGGCGACGAACAGGAGTCGCGTGCGGTTCGGGCTCAAGTCGCGGCTCCGCCCGCCCCCCGGCTCAGCGGATCGAGACCTTGCGCAGCAGGTCCATGTCCTCGAGCACGCGCCCGGCGCCCAGCACGACGCAGGCGAGCGGATCCTCGGCCTGCACCACCGGCAGCCCGGTCTCGTGGCGAAGCCGCTCGTCGAGACCCCGCAGCAGGGCGCCGCCGCCCGAGAGCACGATGCCCTTGTCCATGATGTCGGCGGAGAGCTCGGGGGGCGTGCGCTCGAGCGCCATGCGCACCGCTTCGACCAGGACGTTGATGGTGTCGGTCAGCGCGTCGCGGATCTCCGCGTCGCTGATCGTCAGCTCCTTGGGCACGCCTTCGATCAGGTCGCGGCCCTTGATCACCATCGAGAGCGGCTCCTCCAGGGTGAACGCCGAGCCGATCTCCCACTTGATCTGCTCCGCGGTGCGCTCGCCGATCAGCAGGTTGTACTTGCGCTTCAGGTAGCCGATGATCGCCTCGTCCATCTCGTTTCCAGCCACCCGCACCGAGCGCGAGTAGACGATGCCCGAGAGCGAGATGACCGCGATGTCCGTGGTGCCGCCACCGATGTCCACGATCATGTTGCCCGACGGCTCGGTGATCGGGAGTCCCGCGCCGATCGCCGCCATCACCGCCTGCTCGACCAGGTAGACCTCGGAGGCACCGGCCTTCTGGGCGGAGTCGCGCACCGCACGCTTCTCGACCTGGGTGATCTCGCCCGGTACGCCGATCACGATGCGCGGATGCACGTACATCTTGCGCCCGTGCGCCTTCTTGATCAGATAGTCGAGCATCCGCTCGGTGACCTCGAAGTCGGCGATCACGCCGTCCTTCATGGGGCGGATGGCCTCGATGTTGCCCGGCGTGCGGCCGAGCATCTCCTTGGCCTCGGAGCCCACCGCCTCGACCTTGCCGGTCAGCTTGTTGATCACGACGATCGAAGGCTCGCGCACGACGATCCCACGATTGCGCGCGTAGATCAGGGTGTTGGCGGTGCCGAGATCGATGGCGAGGTCGTTCGAGAAGTAGCGCAGCAGCGAGCCGAAGGCCATTCCGGGTCCTCTGGGTCAGGTTCTTGAGCGGGAGATTCTCACAGCACTTCGACGAAGATCCGGTGGCGAAGGCGCCGGGTGTTGCCGGAAGGGTCGGACGCCGCGAGCTCGAGGAAGCTCCAGCCGTCGCCCTGGACGAGCACGGTCTTGGCGAAGGTGCCGTTGGCGGCCACCGTGGCCCCCTCGCCGTTGACCGTCACCGTCGCGCCGGGCTCGGTGCGTCCGTTGACGATGAACACGTTGCCGTAAGCCTGCACCTGATCGATCTCGAGCAGCGGCGGCGTGGTGTCGCCGCGGTCCGCGGAGCGCAGCGAGCCGACGACGCGGAACGTCCGCGCCTCGCTCCACGGCCCCTGCAGACCCGCGCTGGTGCGCGCCGCGACCCGCCACTCGAAGGTTCCCTCGGCGCGCAGCCCCAGGGTGGCGCGGGTCGTGGTGCGGGAGGCGACGTCGATCAGATTGTCGGCGAACAGACGATTGCGCGAGACCTGCAGCGCGTAGTGCGACGCGCCCGGCACCGGATCCCAGGCGAGCACGAGCCTGCGGTCGCCGTCGAGCGTGGTACCGAAGCCGGCGCCGGGCTCGAGGGGCAGCGGTGCGGTGGGCAGCTTCTGCGCGTCCGAGAGCAGCGCGCCGGTCTGCGTCACCTGCTCGAGGGCTCCGATCCGGCGCACCAGGCCGGCTTCGGAGGTGACCTCGACCTCGCCGCGGAAGGCGGAGAAGCTCGCGGTCGCGGTCGCCTTGTCGACCGAGACCTCCGCCTCGGTGTCGCGCGCCACGCGCGCCTCGGCGCGCGGCGTGGTGACGCGCCCGCCGCGCTGGGCGGTGTTGAGGTTGACCCAGCCGTACTCCATCGAGATCGCCTGCTCCGTGGCCGTGCCGACGCCGGCGCGCTGGCGCGTGACCACGAACAGCGTGTTCGGGCGCACCGTGTAGAGCGTACCGTCGAGGAAGACCACCTCCGCCGAGCCGTTGGCTCCGGTCTTGACGAAGTCGTCCTGGCGCAGCACGTCGCGGGCGCGCGCGGGCTCCCACTCGCCCTGGTTCCCGCGCCGGAGCTCGACCGAGCCCAGGACGGCGATGAACTGCGCCTCGCCGCTCGCCGCGCGCGTGCCCGAGTCGAGCACCGCGAGCAGCAGCGCTCGGGCTCTCCGGCCTTCGTCCACCGCGGTGCGGAAGTCGCGCGACGCGAACGCTCCCTCGGCGGCCTCGAAGCCGCCGCGCGCCGAGGTCAGCTCCTCGGAGAAGGTCCCGCTCGAGCGCTCCTGGGTGGCACGCGCGAGCAGCGTCCGGACCTCGTCGAGCAGGAACGCCGCCTCGCGCTCGAGCGCCCGCGCCGACCAGGCGCGATAAGCGAGCCAGCCGCCGCCCGCCAGCACGAGCAGCAGCGCGAGGCCACCCAGCACGCGCAGGGTGTCGACCGAGACCGTGTACCAGCCGCGGGTGCGGGCGCTTCGCTTTTCCGAGACCTCCACCCCAGATCCCTTCCGGAGGCCGAACAGTGTAACAGGAAGGGCCTGATTCCGTTGGACTTTCGGCGCCGGCCCCGCCCCCGCCCGGGAGCCCGTCCTTGCCCCTTCGTGGAGCCAATTGGTACCATCCCGCGGCTTCGCCTTCCGCGGCCGACTTCCCGGGGTGCCCATGCTCAAGGTCCTGCGCGACAACCTGAAGTTCCTCAGCTGGATCCTCTGGCTGGTGATCCTCGTCTTCATCGCCTTCGTCTTCGTCGACTTCGGAGGCGTGCTGGGAGGGGCGGCCGGGACCGGCTCGGCGGCGGTCACCGTGGGCGCCGAAGCGGTCAGCTTCAAGGACTTCGAGCGCGAGTACCGGCGCCTCGAAGAGCAGTACCGGGAGGCCTTCGGCGGCCGCCTGACGCCCGAGATCGTCGACCAGCTCCAGCTCCCGGCCCAGGCGCTCGAGCGCCTGGTCACCCGCAAGCTGCTGGCCGCCGAGGCCGCGCGCCAGGGCCTCGTCGCCACCGACGAGGAGGTCCGCCTCGCCATCCTCGCCATCCCGGGCATCCAGGACCCGGGCGGCCGCTTCGTCGGCTCCGACGCCTACCAGGGCTTCCTGCGCGCCAACGGCTACACCCCGCGCGACTTCGAGGCGCTGGTGCGCGAGGACGTCGCGATCCAGAAGCTGACCGGCGTGCTGGGCAGCTCGATCCCGGTCGCCGACGCCGAGGTCGAGCGCGCCTGGCGCGAGGACAACGAGCGCGCCCAGGTGCGCTTCGTGCTCGCGCCGTTCGCCCGCTACGCCGGCCGCTCGCCGGCCACCCCCGAGCAGATCTCCGCCTACTTCGAGGCCCACCGCGACGAGTTCCAGCTTCCCGACCAGCGCATCGTCGACTACCTGCTGGTGGACGCCAGCCGCCTGCGCGCCTCGCTCGAGGTGCCGGCCGCCGACGTCGAGCGCTACTACGCCGAGCACGGCGACGAGTTCGTGCGCACCGAGGAGGTGCACGCCCGCCACATCCTGGTCAAGATCGACGAGGCCCAGGGCGCCGAGCAGGCCGAGGCGAAGATGGCGGCGGCGCGCGCGCGGCTGGCACGCGGCGAGGCGTTCGAGCAGGTCGCGGCGGCGGTCTCCGAAGACCCGGGCAGCAAGGACCGCGGCGGCGATCTCGGCTACTTCGGGCGCGGGCGCATGATCAAGGAGTTCGAGGACGCCGCGTTCGGCGCGGCGCCCGGCACCGTGGTCGGCCCGGTGCGCACCACGTTCGGCCTCCATCTGATCGAGGTCCTCGACCACCGCGCCGGCGGCAGCCAGCCGCTCGCGGAGGTCGAGGCGCGCATCCGCAGCCAGCTCGCCGGCGAACGCGCCGACGCGGCGGCCCAGACGCGCGCGCGGGACCTCGCGGACCGCGTCGCGGGCGAGAAGCTCACCCTCGAGGCGCAGTGGCAGGCGCTCGCCGACGGCGAGACCGTGACCTTCGTGACGACGCCCGCCTTCGGCCGCGACGACGCCGTGGCGGGCATCGGCCGCAATCCGGAGTTCGTGGCGGCCGCGTTCGGGCTGGCCGAGCCGGGAGCGGCTTCGGCCCCGGTCCGCCTGCCGCGCGGCTGGGCGGTCGTCCGGCTGCGCGAGATCCGGCCCGCGCACGCCGCCGAGCTCGCCGAGGTCGAGGCGCGCGTGCGCACCGCGGCCGAGCGTGAGAACGCGCGCCAGCTCGCCCGCGCCGAGCTGGCGGGCGCGCGCGCCCGGGCCGCGGCCGGGACCCCCCTCGACGAGGTCGCCGCCGCGCTCGGTCTCGAGGTGCGCGACTCCGGGGAGTTCTCCCGCTCCGGCTCGGTGCCCGGCCTGGGCGCCGCGGCGCCCCTGGCCGAGGCCTTCTCGCTCGCGGCCGGCCAGCTCGGCGGCCCGGTCGACGCCGCCTCGGGCGTGGCGATCTTCCAGCTCGTCAGCCGCACGCCGTTCGACGCCGCCGCGTTCGCCGCCGGGCGGGAGGCCAAGCGCGACGAACTGCGTCAGGCCGAAGCCCGGCGCCTGCTCGCCTCGCTCGTTGCCGAGCGGCGCAAGGCGACCGCGATCGCCTACGATCCCCGCCTCGCCGAGCAGTTCAAGCTCGGAGCTGGCAGCACGAGCTGAGGCGCGCCCCGGGGCGGTAGGCTGGCGGGCATGCGCTTCGAGACGCTCGCCATCCACGCCGACGGCGGACCCGACCCGGGCAGCGGCGCGGTCGCGCCGCCGCTCCACCTGTCGACCACGTTCGTGCACGGCCCGGCCAGCGAGCCCCTGCACGGCCACCTCTACGTCCGCGAGGGCAGCCCGACCCAGGTCCGGCTCGAGGTCGCGCTCGCGGCGCTCGAGGGCGGCGAGCGCGCGCTCGCCTTCGCCTCCGGCATGGCGGCCGCCGCGGCGCTGCTCCAGGCCCTGCCCGCCGGCGCCCGCGTCGTCTTCCATCGCGACCTCTACCACGGCGTGCGCGCCCTCGCCCTCGAACGGCTGCCGCGCTGGGGCCTCGCCGCCGAGTTCGCCGATCTCGCGGATCCCGCCGCCGCGCGCGCCGCGCTCGGCCCCGGGACCGCTTTGGTCTGGCTCGAGACCCCCACCAATCCGCGCCTCGAGATCGTCGACCTCGCCGCCGTCGCCGCGCTCGCGCGCGCCGCGGGGGCGTCGCTCGTGGTCGACGGCACCTTCGCCACGCCCGCCCTGCAGCGGCCGCTCGAGCTGGGCGCCGACGTCGTGCTGCACTCGACCACCAAGTACCTGGGCGGACACAGCGACGTGCAGGGCGGAGCGCTCGTCTTCCGCCGCCCGGGCGCGCTCGCCGAGCGCGTCGAGGAGCTGCGCAAGGAGCTGGGCGGCGTCGCCTCGCCGTTCAACTCCTGGCTGGTGCTGCGCGGCCTGCGCACGCTCGCCTGCCGCATGGAGCGGCACTCCGCGAACGCGCTCGCGCTGGCGCGCGCCCTCGCCGGCCACCCGCGCCTCGCCGCGGTGCTCTACCCGGGGCTCCCCGGCCATCCCGGGCACGCCACCGCCGCGCGCCAGATGAGCGCCTTCGGCGGCATGCTCTCGCTGCGCGTGGCCGGCGGGCGGACGGCGGCGCTCGCGGTCGCCGCGCGCCTCGAGCTGTTCACGCTCGCCACCAGCCTGGGCGGCGTCGAGAGCCTGGTCGAGCACCGCGCTTCGGCCGAGGGACCGGGCTCGACCACGCCCGACGACCTGCTGCGCCTCTCGGTCGGCCTCGAGCACCCGGACGACCTCGCCGCGGACCTCGCCCGCGCTCTAGACTCCTTGCCGTCGTGATCGGCCACCTGCGCGGAAGGCTCGCCGCCGCTGCACCGGAGCGCGTGCTCGTCGAGGTCGGCGGCGTCGGCTACGAGCTCCACGTCTCGCTCGCCACCTTCTCCGAGCTCGACCGCGCCGGCGTCGGCGCCGAGGTTTCACTGCACGTCCACACCCACGTGCGCGAGGACCAGCTCGCTCTCTACGGCTTCTGGAGCCCGCGCGAGAAGGAGCTGTTCGAGCGCCTGATCGGCGTCTCCGGCATCGGCCCCCGGCTCGCCCAGGTGGTGCTCTCCGGCATGGCGCCCGAGGACCTCATCGACGCGCTCGCGGCGGGCGACGTGGCGCGCCTGACGCGCATCCCGGGCGTGGGCAAGAAGACCGCCGAGCGCATGGTGGTCGAGCTGCGCGACGCGCTCCAGGCGCTCGCGCGCGAGGCGGCCCCGGCGCGCCCGGCCGCCGCCTCGCCGGACGACCTGGTGGCCGCCCTCGAGCACCTCGGCTACAAGCGCGGCCAGGCCGAGAAGGCGGTCGCCGACGCGCGCCGGGACGCGCCGGCCGCGCCGTTCCACGAGCTGCTGCCGCTCGCCCTGCGCCGTCTCTCCCGGGTGTAAGAATCCCCGCCATGACCGAGCGGCTGCTGTCGGGCGAGCGGGCGGGCGACGAGGAGGGCCTCGAGCCGACCCTGCGCCCGCGCGTGCTCGCCGAGTACGTGGGCCAGGAGAAGATCGTCGACAACCTGCGCGTCTTCATCCGCGCCGCGCGCGAGCGCGGCGAGCCGCTCGACCACGTCCTGCTCTTCGGTCCGCCCGGGCTGGGCAAGACCACCCTCGCCCACATCGTCGCCCACGAGATGGGCGCGCCGCTGCGCACCACGGCCGGCCCGGTGCTCGAGCGCCCGGGCGACCTGGCCGCGATCCTGACCAACCTCGAGCCGGGCGAGGTGCTGTTCGTGGACGAAATCCACCGCCTGGGCGCGGCGGTCGAGGAGATCCTCTATCCGGCGCTCGAGGACTTCCGGCTCGACCTCATCCTCGGCCAGGGACCGGCCGCGCGCACGCTCCGGCTCGAGCTGCCGCGCTTCACGCTGGTCGGGGCGACGACGCGCGCCGGCCTCATCTCGCCGCCGCTGCGCGCGCGCTTCGGCATCGTCCACCG
>Ga0102851_10000191_pt1 | contig 27542 bp, 21 predicted proteins | sample Mud3Dept3metaG_FD_79558 | JGI IMG/M metagenome (GOLD analysis project Ga0102851, IMG submission 79558) | Freshwater wetland microbial communities from Ohio, USA, analyzing the effect of biotic and abiotic controls - Mud 3 Core 4 Depth 3... | ecosystem: Environmental > Aquatic > Freshwater >... | reverse complement strand
CCGACCCCCCTTCGCCATGGAGACGCGCGGTGATCGAAGCACGCAGCACCCGCAGCATCGCGCTGCGCTCCCTGGTCTTTACCTTCCTCGTGCCCGGCTCGGTCGCGGGCTATCTGCCCTGGCTGATCCTGCGCGGCGCAACGCTCGACGCGGCTCCGGCGTGGCGCTGGCTCGGCCTCGTCCCGCTCGCCATCGGTCTCGCGATCTATGTCTGGTGCGTAGCGGACTTCGCGTTGGCGGGTCGCGGCACGCCCGCGCCGATCGACCCGCCGAAGCAACTCGTGGTGCGCGGCCTGTATCGCTTCTCGCGCAACCCGATGTACGTGGGCGTTCTCGCGGTGATCGCCGGCCAGAGCGGGCTCTTTGGTTCGTCGCCACTCGCGATCTACGCGCTCGTCGTGTTCGCCTGCTTCCAGGTCTTCATCGTCGCCTATGAGGAGCCGACGCTGCGCCAGACGTTCGACGGCGAGTACGAGCGTTACTGCGCCGCGGTTCCGCGCTGGCTTCCGCGCCTGCGCGGCGCTCGCCTGCCGATGATCGCCGCGATCGCGCTCGTTCTCGCGTGCGGCGATCGCGGCGAGGCGCCGGCGCCCGTACCGCCGCCGAGCGAGCCAGCGGCGCCTGCGGAAGCTGCCGCACCCTCGCCCGAGGCGGGGCCGAAGCTCGCGTACCTGCGCGCGCAGGTCGGCAAGTATCCGCGCGACGTCGCTCTCTTCGAGACGGAACCGCTCCACGCCCGCCTCGTCGCGCTGCTCGACGAGCAATTCCCGATGATGGTCGAGAGTTTCGGCACGCAGGGACCGCTGTCGATCGACGGTCCCACGCTCTACGCGATCGGCAACAAGCCGCACGCGGCCGGTGACGAACAGGCGATCCTGCTGGTCGACGTCGACCGCGATCTCATCAACGTGAAGCTGATGAACGCGGACGAGATGCGGGATTTCCGCGAGCGCAACGAGGCGGTCGAGTTGCCGGGCGAGGTGCAGACCACGATCGCGAACTGGGAGGATCTGGCGGACGACGCGGAGTAGCGCGTCATCCGCAGCAGAAAGGAGGTCCGATGGGCATCAAGATCCGGGTTCTCGCCGCAGGAGTCGCCTTTGCGCTGTTGGCCGCCTGTCAGGGTGGTGAGCCGCCGGCCGTCGCGACGGTCCACAAGCCGCGGCTCTTCGACGGGCTCGGCAAGATCCACCACCCGATCTCGACGAACTCCGCCGACGCGCAGCGCTTCTTCGACCAGGGACTGGCGCTCGCCTTCGGCTTCAACCACGACGGCGCGATCGACGCCTTCCGCGAGGCCGCGCGCCTGCAGCCGAAGTGCGCGATCTGCTGGTGGGGCGTCGCGTTCGCGTACGGGCCCAACATCAACGCGCCGATGGGACCCGAAGGCGCCGCGGCCGCGTGGAACGCCGCGCAGGAAGCGAAGCGCCTCGCGTCGCACGCGAGTCCGGCGGAACGCGACTACATCGACGCGATCCAGCTGCGCTACGTCGCGGATCCCGCGCAGTCGGCCGGCGCGCAGCGCAAGGCGCTCGACGAAGCCTTCGCGAATGCAATGCGAGGCGTCTACCAGAAGCATCCGGGCGACGCGGACGCCGCGGCGATCTTCGCCGAGTCGCTGCTGGACCTTTCACCGTGGAACTACTGGCAGGACGACGGCTCGCCGCGCGCGTTCACGAGCGAAGCCGAGGCGGCGCTGAAGGCGGCGCTCGCACTGAACCCCGACCACACCGGCGCGCTCCACTACACGATCCACATGTACGAGCGTTTCGAGCCCGGGAAGGCCGAGTCCGCCGCGGATCGACTCGAGGTGCAGGCGCCCGACGCCGGACATCTCGTGCACATGCCCGCGCACATCTACTACCGCGTCGGCCGCTACAAGGATTCGGCCGACGTAAACGAGGCGGCCGCGGCGGCGGACGTCGCATACTTCTCGTGGTGTCGTGCGCCGGCGGCCTACGCCGCGCTCTACTACACCCACAACCTGCACTTCCTGTGGGCGTCGGCGATGATCGAAGGTCGCAGCGACGCGGCACTCACCGCCGCGCGCCGCATCGTCGCGCAGGTGCCGACCGACCAGCTCGCCACCTTCCCGTTCCTCGAAGACTTCCTGGTGACGCCCTATTACACCCATGCTCGCTTCGGCAACTGGGACGCGATCCTCGGCGAGCCGCAGCCGCCCGCGCCGCAGCGCTTCACGACCGCGATCTGGCACTACGCGCGCGCTCTCGCCTACGCGAACCAGGGCAAGCACGCGCAAGCCGAGGCGGAGGCGCGGGCATTCGGGCAGCTCGCCGACGATCCGACGCTCGCGTCGACCGGCTACGACACAGCGGGCGGCACCGCCGGGAATCGCCTCGAAGTCGCGCGGCATCACCTGGCAGGCGAAATGGCGTCGGTGCGCGGCGACCCGGGTGCAGCAATCGCCGAGTTCGAGGCGGCGGTGAAGGTGCAGGACTCGCTGCCGTACAGCGAGCCGCCGCCGTTCTACTTCCCGGTGCGCCAGGCCCTCGGCGCCATGCTGCTGAAGAGCGGCCGCGCGAAGGAGGCCGAACTCGTCTACCTCGAAGATCTGCGCCGCCATCCAAAGAACGGCTGGTCGCTGTTCGGACTCTCGAAGAGCCTCGCGGCGCAGGGCAAGTCGGGACAGGCGAAGGGCGTCGCGGTCGGCTTCCGCCATGCCTGGGCGCGCGCCGACGTGGAGTTGCGCGCATCGAGCTTCTGAGTCCCACCGCACACTGGCTTGCGACGCCGCGGCTCTCCCTGCACCCGTGCACGAAGGCGGACGTCGGCGCGCTGCACGCGCTCTGGATCGACACCGCGGTGCGGCGCTGGCTCTGGGACGACCGCGTGATCGACCGGAACGCTCTAGGCTCCCGGTATGGAAGACATCCGCCTGCTCGTCGAACGTGGGATCGTCGCGTCGCGATACGGACGACTACTCGGCGTCGCGTGCGACCTCGTCGAAGAGAGCCGGGTCCGCATCCGCTTGCCGTACCGCGCCGAAGTCACGACCGTGGGTGACCTGGTGCACGGCGGCGCGATCGCGTCACTGGTGGACATCGCGGCGACCGGCGCGTGCTGGGCGAGCCGGGCGGTGAAGCCCGCTTCGCGCGGCAGCACGATCGGTCTGACGATCCACTATCTCGCGTCGGCGCGCGGCCAGGATCTGGTCGCCGACGCGCGTGTGATCCAGCGCGGCTCGTCGATCTGCTTCGTCGAGGTCGAAGTGCTCGGCAGCGACGCGACGCTCGTCTCGCGCGCGACAGTGACCTACAAGCTCTCCGCGCCGCGCTGAGGCGGGCGGCTATCGACGCGTCGCCGCGGAGAACGCCGCGGGATCGGCGTCGGCGCTGCGCACGAGTGCGTCGAGCAGGTCGACGGCGCGCTCGATCGCCGGGTTCGCGAGCCGCTCGGTGGCGTCGTGTTCGGAATGCAAATCGACCGGGAAGGCGCCGTCGAAGGTCGGGCGCAGCGTGACCGCCGCGACGCCCCGCGCGAGGTAGCTGCGCGCGTCGGTGAGCGTTCCGATCGGGAGCGGTGCGGGCGTGAGCGAGCGGCCGGTTTCTCGTTGCGCCACCGCGCCGACCCACTGCACGAACGCGAGCGGAGTTTCGTAGCGGCGGAGTGCGAAGCCGTCGCGCGAGGCAATGCCGAGCGGACCATCGGCGCCGATTGACTCGAGGTTCACCACGCCCAGCGTTCCGTCGCGCGGCAGCGCCGCCGCGTGCGCCCAGGAGCCGAGCGCGCGCTCCTCCTCGGCGGCCGTGAAGACCAGCTCCACGGTCGTCGCGGCGCCGTCGGGTCGCGCGCCGACTCGATCGGCGAGCTGCAGCAGTGCGACGACTGAGCCGCCGTTGTCGATCGCGCCCGGACTCGGCGCGCGCAGCGACGATCCCGCGGCGTGGAACCAGGCCATCGCCGCGAACGGCGCGACGACGAGCACTCCGAGCGCGCGCCAGCCGGGCGCCAGCGTTCGGCCGCGTCTCGCGCGCAGCATTCCAGCGATCGCCAACGCCGCGCCCAGCGCAACGGCGGGACCGAGCAGGAAGCCGGTCGGTCCCCAGGTCGCGTGGTTCCCGAAGTGTGTGGTCGTGTCGTAGTGCGCGACGAAGACGAGACGCGGACCGCCCGCGACGCCCGGGAAGGTGCCGACGATATTGTGGAGCGTCGCCGGCAGCAGCCCGCTCACGGGTGACCAGAGCAGCTCGAACTCTGCGAGCAGCAGTGCGGCCGCGGTGAACAACAGCGCCACCGCGACGCGCCAGCGGCGCAGCGCGAGCGCCAGCGCAAAGCCCGTGGCGAGCGCGAGCGCCGCGCCGAACGCCAGCTCGAAACCGTGCGGCGTCGCGGCGAAGGGTTCGCGTGTCACCTGCGCGCCCTGTCCCTGCAGCGCCGCCGCGAGGAAGGACCCGACGCGCTCGAGCTCCGCGCTGCCGTTCGGGCGCGGCACGACCACGCGGTACAACACTTCGTCGATCGTCACGGGCGGATCATCGCAGCACCAGATCGACGATCCGCTCGACGAGGGCGCCGCCGAGCCAGGAGCCGATCGGGATCGCCAGGTAGAGCACGAAGCGGCGCAGGGTCGGCGCGTCGAGCGGCCATTCGGGCACGGCGCCGACGACGCCGCGCCACGCGACGAGATCCGCGAGCGTCGCGGTAGTACTCGGCGGACTTTGGCTCGTGAGCGCAGCGCGGGCGCGTCGCAGTTCGCTGTCGCACCAGTCGAGTTCGCTGCGCTTGGCGGTGGAGATCGCCTGACGTGCGCCACGCAGCGGCAGCAGCAGCGCCGTCGCGGCCGCTGCGAGCGCCAGGGCGTCCGCGACCACCACCACGGTCAGCAGCCCGGGCTTGTCGTACTCGAAGAGATTGAGCGCAAGAATCGAGATCATACCGACGACCAGTAGCGCGTAGCGCAGTCCTTGCCGTGTCAGCGGCGCGAAGCAGCGCAGGTCGAGCAGGTCGACGCGCACCTCGTCACGGCCGATCTGCGAGAGTCGCCGCGACTCCGCCCACACCGAGTAGAGGAAGCGGCCCACGAACCAGCCAATCATCAGCACCAACCCACGCTGGAAGATCGCCTCGATTGAATGTCGCCAGAGGAACCACGCGCCGATCGAGCGATCGGTCCAGAGCGGAATGACGAACCCGTATGCGACGCCGATCCAGCCCGCGCGGCGCAGTCGCACCGGATCGAAACGCCCGGAATTCGCCGTGAGCTGCGAAGCGTCGCTGCGCGCGCGCAGAAACGGGAGGAGTTCTTCGACCGTTCGACGCGCACCGCGCGCGCCGATCGCGTACGCGGCCGGCAGATACGCCACCAGCAGGATCATCACCAGCGCGAGCCGGAAGTTGATCTGCGCCTCGAGGTCCCAATGGTCGCTGCTGTCGCCGAACACCAGCGCGAGCCGGCCGAAGATCGCTTCGAGCGCGAAGAAGACCGCGAAGAGCGCGCCCGCGATGGCGAACGCGAGCCGCAGGGGCGACCCCGGCGGCTTCTCGGCGAGTCGCTGCGTGAGCGGCGTGCCGGTCTGCATCGCAGCAGCGCGGAGTTCAGACATCGGTTGCGGAGGGTATCGAGTCTCCTCGCTGGCGGCGCGCGGCCCGCGTCGAGTAGGCTCGCCGCGCCGTGACCTCCTCGCAGCCGAGTTCGCTCGCGCAACGCCCCCATCGTCGTGCCCCGGCGCTCGCGTGGAAGACCGCCCTCGTCGCGACGTTCGCGGTGGCGGCGTTGGCCGCCGCGCTCAGCGCGCAACTTCCCTCGGCGCAGGTGTGGGCGGCGCAAACGCCGGGCGACTGCGCCGAGTACTGCGAGGCCCGCACCCGCTGCGGCTCGCTCGCGTCGCGCGATGCGGTGCAGCAGCCGCTCAATGCCTGGTCGAACCTCGCGTTCTTGTTCGTCGGGGCGCTCGTCTGGCGCCGCCCGCTGCGGCCGTCGGTCGCGCTGTTCGTCTTCTCGTGCACCACGCTCGCGGTCGGGAGCTTTCTCTTTCACGCCGCAGTGACCCGCGAGCTCCAGTGGCTCGACATGGTGGGCACCTACGCGGCGCTCGTCGCCGTGGCGGCGCACGGCATGGTAGTCGCCTTCGGAGCCGCCGAGGGCGTCGCGACGGCGGCCGCGCTGCTCGCGGACGCGCTGTTCGCACTGTTCAAGTGGCACGTAGACGCGTACCTCGCGCTGCCCGCGCTGATGGCCGTGATCGCCGTGCCGATGGCATTGCTCGTGAGATCGGGGCGATGCTCGGCGCGCGCCGCGCTCGTCCCGTTCGTCCTCGTGTTCGCGGCGACGGGCTTTCGCCAGCTCGACGTAGCGGGCGTGCTGTGTTTCCCAGAGAACCGCGTCTACCAGGGGCATGCGCTCTGGCACGTGCTCTGCGCGGCGTCGCTCGGCACGGCGTTCTTTGCCCTCCGCAGCGCACACGTTCTGGAGGCGGCGTGACGCGCTACGCCGCCGATCTCGCCGCAGTTCGCGACGCGGCCGCGCGCATCGCCGGGCGCGCCCGGCGAACGCCCGTCGCCACCTGCGCGACGCTCGACCAGCTCGCCGGCCGCTCGCTCTTCTTCAAGTGCGAGCAATACCAGAAGAGCGGGTCGTTCAAGTTCCGCGGCGCCTGCAACGCGGTGATGAAGCTCTCGGACGCGGAAGCGGCGCGCGGCGTCGCGACGCACTCTTCGGGAAACTTCGCGCAGGCGGTCGCGTTGGCGGCGCGCGCGCGCGGGATCACCGCACACCTCGTGATGCCGAAGAGCGCGCCCGCCGTGAAGCGTCGCGCGGTGGAAGGCTACGGCGCGCGCGTCGTGCCCTGCGCGACGGCGCTCGAAGCGCGCGAGTCGATGCTCGCGCAGGTGCTCGCCGAAACCGGCGCCAGCGCGCTGCATCCCTACGACCACGCCGACGTGATCGCGGGGCAGGGCACCGCAGCACTGGAGCTGCTCGAAGAGGTGCCCGATCTCGATGCGATCGTCGCGCCGGTGGGCGGAGGCGGGCTGCTCTCCGGGATTGCGCTCGCGGCAACGGAATTGCGCCCCGGCATCCGCATCTTCGGCGCAGAGCCACAGGGCGCCGACGACGCCGCGCGCTCGAAGCAGGCCGGTCACATCATCCCGATGACCGCGCCCGACTCGATCGCCGACGGCCTGCTCACGAGTCTCGGCGAGCTGACCTGGCCGGTGTTGCGCGACCGCGTCGAGGCGATCGTGACGGTGGGCGAGGCGGAGATCGTCGCGGCGATGCGGCTGGCGTGGGAACGCGGGAAGCTGCTGATCGAGCCGAGCGCCGCGGTCGCATTGGCGGCCGTGCTCCATCTATCGTTCCGCGCGCTGCACGGCATCGAGCGCGTGGGCGTCGTGCTTTCGGGTGGCAACGTCGATCTCGACCGACTGCCGTGGTGAAGGAGTTCGCGATGGAAGACCTCTCCCGACTCGATGCAGTGGCGCAGGCCGAGCTGGTGCGGCGCGGCGAGGCGACGCCGCTCGAACTGGTCGATGCGGCGATTGCGCGCATCGAGCAACGGAACCCGACGCTCAACGCGGTCGTGCTGCCCGCCTTCGAGCGCGCGCGCGACGAGGCGCGTGCGCTCGGCCCGGAAGCGAAGCGCGGCGTGCGCCCGTTCCTCGGCGTCCCGTTCCTGATGAAGGACATCGGTGGCCAGGAAGCCGGTGCGCCGTACTACATGGGGATGAAGTGCCTGAAACGCGCGGGTTGGGTGGAGCGCGAGACGGCGCACCTCACCGAGCGTTTGCGCGCGGCCGGCTTCGTCTCGCTCGGCCGTACCAATACGCCCGAGCTGGCGCTGCTGCCGACCACCGAGCCGGAGGCATGGGGTCCGACGCGCAACCCGTGGAACCCGGAGCACAGCGCGGGCGGATCGAGCGGCGGCGCGGCGTCGGCCGTCGCGTCGGGCATGGTGCCCGCCGCGCACGCGAGCGACGGCGGTGGCTCGATCCGCATTCCGGCATCGCATTGCGGACTCGTCGGACTCAAGGCCACGCGCGGTCGCACGTCGTTCGGCCCGGGTGCGGGCGAGCGTTGGAGCGGTCTCTCGTGCGAGCTGGTCGTTTCGCGCAGCGTGCGCGACACCGCGGCGATCCTCGACGTGGTTTCCGGCGCGATGCCCGGTGATCCGTACGCGGCCGCGCCTCCGCGACGACGGTTCGCGCAGGAAGTCGGCGTGGGCCCCGGTCGATTGCGCATCGGCGCGCTTTTCGGTTCGCCGCGTGAAGGCGTGCGCGTCGACCCGGAGTGCGCGCAGGCCGCGCGCACGGCGGCGCGCGCTCTCGAAGCGCTGGGCCATCGCATCGAGGAGTCGCAACCCGATGCGTACGCCGACACTGGTTGTGGCAGGGCGTACGTGACGCTGGTGGCGAGCAACATCGCGCGCGCTCTCGACGCGGTGGGCGAGAAGCTCGGCCGCACGCTGACACCCGAAGACGTCGAGCCGATGACCTGGGCGATCGCCGAAATCGGTCGCGCGACGCCCGTTGCGAACTATCTCGCGATGATCGAGTGGACGCACCGCTTCGGCCGCCGCATGGCCGCGTGGTGGGAATCGGGCTTCGATCTGCTGCTGACGCCGACGGCCGCCGAGCCGCCGCCGCGCATCGGGGAGTTCGCGTCGTCGCCGGAAGTCCCGCTGAAGCCGTTCCTGCGCGCCGCGCCGTTCGGGGCGTTCACGTTTCCGATCAACCTGACGGGGCAGCCCGCGATCTCGCTGCCGATGCACTGGACGGCGTCGGGCCTGCCGGTCGGCGCGATGCTCGTCGCACCCTACGGCCGCGAAGACCTGCTGTTGCAGGTCGCCTCGCAGCTCGAAGCCGCCCACCCCTGGCGTTGCCTTGGGGACGTTCCGGAAGTCGACTAAGGCAACGCGGGCAGGAACGTCCCCAAGTCAACACGCGGCGGCGGTGGCGAGGGCGGCGTCGCGCACTTCGTCGAGCATCGCGCGGCCGCTGAGTGCCTCGCGCAGCAGCTCCCGCACGGACGGCTCCATCAGGAAGGAGACGTGACCGCCCTGGTACCAGAGCAGGCGAGGCTTCTCCCAGTGGAGCCACAGATCGAAGGCGTGGTGCGGCGGGGCGAGCCGGTCGGCGGTGCCGGCGTATATGAAACGGCGCTCGTGCGCGATGCGCGGCGGCATCGCGAGCGGCGAGACCACGCGCAGCGTCTGCTGGATCTGCGCGAGCGGGAAGCCGAGCCACTCGGCGGCGCGCATCAGTCCGGCGGGCACGTTCACGCGCGCGAGATCGACGAAGCACGCCGCCGGAATGCCGAGCACGACCCGCTCGAGGTCCGCCTCGAGTGCGGTGAGCAACGCAGCCGTGTAGCCGCCGAGCGAGACGCCGTAGACGCCGATGGCCGGCGCACCCTGGCGGCGCAACCAACCGAGCAGGCGCCGCAAGTCCCATACCGCCTGCGATTGCGCGTGGATCGTGTCGAGGAAGTCACCCGAGAGATAGCCGTCGCCGCCACGACGACCGACGGTGCGCGGGCCGTGGAACGGCATCACGTAGATTGCGACGTTGAGGCCGAGATTGCGGTGCAGCCACTGCGCGCGGAAGCCGGCGAAGTCCACTGCCGGACGGCCCATGCGATAGCCCGGGACGCACACCACCCACGGCCGTTGCGGACCGGGATGGCGCAGCAGCCAGGCGTGCGCGTTGCGGTTGGGTTCGTAACCGAGGTAGCGCTGGCGGCCCGGTGCATCGAGCGCGGGCGCGTAGCCGCTCTCGAAGCTGAGCTGCGAGAAGTTCCAGTGCGCGAGCCTGGCGTCGCGTTCGGTCGCTCGCAGCAGCGGCGGCGGGGTTCGGTGATACGAGACGGGATCGGCGAGCCACCCGCGTCGTTCGTAGAGTGCGTGCGCGCCTTCGACTTCACGCCGCACGCGGCGCCACTCGCGCGGGCCGATCGCGAGCGCGCCGCTCGCGGCTTCCGTGGCGAAGAACAGTTCGTCGAGCGCGACCTTCAACGCGAGCTTTGCGCTGCGTTCCGGGGCCGGCATCTCGTCGCCGCGCTGCTGTGCGAGCGCGCGACCGGCCCAGCGCATGCCCAGAACTCCCGGAAGCACGGCGGCTCGCACCGCCATTCCCACGCCCGTTCCAAGTGCAGCCTTCAGATCCGCTTCGAGAGCAGAGAATCCGCCGAAACCCAAATGGCGTCCCCCGGAGTCTTATACGCCTCCATCCCCCCTTGGCGTCAAGGAGGAAGTGCGGCATGCGCAACAGATCGGCAGATCGTGCGCAGCCATTGAGAGCGGCCCGTGCGGCGCCGCAGCTGCTGTCCCTATGCGAGCTTCCGGCGCAGCCACTCGATCAGGATGCGGTTCAGCTCGTCGGGTCGTTCCTGCTGCGTCCAGTGGCCGCAGCGCTCGATCGTGACGGTCTCGAGATCGCGACACAGCGCGGGCATGCCACTCGCCATCTCGGGCCGCAGCACGGGATCCCATGCGGCGCACACCATCAGCGACGGCACGTCGATCGGTCTGGTGCCGATCTCGGGTGCCGTCTCCCAGTTGCGGTCGAAATGGCGGTACCAGTTGATGCCGCCGCGGAAACCCGTGCGACCGAACACCTCGGCGTAGTGAGCGCGCTCGGCGGGCGTCCCGATCCGTTCGCCCATCGGCTCGAGTTCGGCGAGGCGGCGGAACGGGTTCATGTCGAAGTCGGAGGCGAGGCGCTTCGCGACTTCCTCCATCGGCACGCCGGTGCGCAGCAGCTTCTCGAATAGCAAGCCGGGATTGGCGTCGAGCACGGCTTCCGCGACGCCGGGCTGCTGAAACCAGAGGATGTAGAGCTTTTCGTCGTTGCCGCCGACCAACATACGCATCAACTGGGTCGGCGGCATCGGCGAGCGCGCCATCAGCGGCGTGTTGACGCCCACCACGCCGGCCACGCGATCGGGATGCAGGTACGGCATCGCCCAGACCAGGAAGCCGCCCCAGTCGTGGCCGACGAAGACCGCCTTCTCGATGCCCAGCACGTCGAGCATCGAGACCAGGTCGCCGCACAGGTGGTGGATGTCGTACACGGCGATCGACTCGGGCGCGTCGCTCGCGCCGTAGCCGCGCTGATCCGGCGCGATCACGCGGTAGCCCGCAGCGGTGAGAGGCGTGAACTGGTGCCGCCACGAGTAGCCGAGTTCGGGGAAGCCGTGGGAGAGTACGATCGCCGGTCCCGCGCCGGCTTCGTGCACCGAGAGTCCGATGCCCGGCTCGCTGGAACCATCGGGCAGGCGCAGCGGCGGCAGTTGGAGGCGTCGCGCAGCGGGGAAGCTCATCAGCCGTGGACCTCCTGGTCGCGGGCGCGCGCAGTATACGAGCGAAGTCTCGAATCGTGCGAGGCATTCGCCGCGAGGGCCGCCTCGCGCGATCAGGGGTAGATTCGCCGCCGCTCACCCACTCACTGGATCGCGGAGGGTTTTCATGCCGACGTCTAGCCTCAAGGTGCGCGACCCGCTCGACGACTTCGAGCGTCGCGACGTCGCGTTGCTGGGCCAATCGAAACTCGTCTTCGTCGCCGGCAGCGGTTCGGCGGTGATCGTGATGACGGAGATGCCCGGGATCTCGCCCGAAGTGGCGCGCTTCGCCCGCTTCGTGCGCGACGCGGGTTTCACCGTCTGGATGCCGAACCTGTTCGGCGATCCGGGGCGCGTGCCGACGATCGGCCGCGGCGCGCTGACGATCGCGCGCGCCTGTGTCAGCCGCGAGTTCCGCGCCTTCGCGGCCAATGCGTCGAGTCCCGTCACGCAGTGGCTGCGCGCGCTGGCGGCGCACGCGCATCCGCTCTGCGGCGGGAAGGGCGTCGGCGCGATCGGGATGTGCTTCACCGGCAACTTCGCGCTCTCGATGATGCTCGAACCGGCGATGCTGGCGCCGGTGCTGTCGCAGCCGTCGCTGCCGATGGGCCAGGCCGGCGGGATGCACATCGCGCCCGACGAGTTGGCCGCGGTGAAGAAGCGCATGGACGCCGAAGATCTGACGGTGCTCGCGTACCGGTTCGAGGGCGACTCGTTCTGTCGCGCGCAGCGTTTCGCCGCCTACCAGCAGGCGCTCGGCGATCGTTTCCAGGGGCGCGTGCTGCCGGATTCGTCCGCCAATCCCGACGCGCTGATGAAGAACCCGCACAGCGTCGTGACCGCGCACCTGATCGACGAGGCGGGCCAGCCCACGCGCGCCGCCGTCGACGAGATCCTCGACTTCTTCAAGACGCGCCTGCACTGAACGCCGCGGGGTTGCCGCCGTGCCCGACCCGCCCGTCGCGCGCATCGCCGTTCGCGAAGTGTCTGCGCCCGGTGCGTGGAGCGAAGTCGTCGCGCGCTGGCGCGGCGCGCCCGGCTTCTGGCTGCTCGACAGCGCGCTCGCGGACGGACGCGCCGGGCGCTGGTCGTTCGGCGGCGCGGATCCCTACGCGATCGCGCGTGTGTTCGGCGACCGCATCGAGGTCGAGCCGTGCCAGCGCGAGAACGAGGAGTCGCCGCGGGTCGAAGCGAGCGCATGGCGCGGCGATCCGTTCGAAGCCCTGCGCGCGATCGTTCCGCGCGCGGAACCCAGCGGCGTAGCGGCGCGGATTCCGTTCGTCGGCGGCGCGGTGGGCTGGCTTGGCTACGAGCTGATCGCGTATCTCGAACGCGTCGCGCTGCGGCAGAGCGGCGACCCCGTCGCACCGGACGCGGCGTGGTTGCTGGTCGATCACGTGCTCGCCTTCGAGCACGCGAGCGGGCGGCTCTTCGCCACCGCGCTCGGCCGAGGCGACGACGCCGAACGCGCCGTCGATCGCCTCGCGGAGCAGATCACCCGCCGCGCCATCCGATCGAGCCCCGACGAAGCCAATAACTTGACGCCAAATGACTTGACGCCCGGCACCGGTTGCGAGCCGTTGCGGTGGCGGGATGGGGGGACGGGGCTCGAGGTGGGGGCGTTCTTTGATGCGGATTCGTATGCGAAGACGGTCGTGGCGATTCAGCAGGAGATTGTGGCGGGGGAGCTGTATCAGGCGAACTTGACGCATCGGCTCGCGGCGCGCTTCGGCGGTGACTCGTGGCGACTCTACGAAGCGTTGCGCGAACGCAGCCCGGCGCCGTTCGCGGCGTTTCTCGAGCTGCCCGAGTTGACGATCGTCGGGTCTTCTCCGGAGCGCTTTCTGCGCCTCGATGCGGATGGCGCGGTCGAGACGCGACCGATCAAGGGCACGCGACCGCGCGGCGCGACGACCACCGAGGACGAGCGCCTCTTCGACGAGCTGTGCCACTCGGAGAAGGAGCGCGCCGAGAACGCGATGATCGTCGATCTGATGCGCAACGATCTCGGCCGCGTCTGTGCGCCGGGCAGCGTCGAAGTGCCGGAACTGTTCGCGATCGAGCGCTACGCGACGCTGTTCCAGATGGTCTCCACGGTGCGCGGCAAGCTGCGTGCGGGTCGCGACCGCGTCGATCTGCTGCGCGCCGCATTCCCGCCCGGCTCGATGACGGGTGCGCCGAAGATCGCGGCGATCAACCTGATCGCGCGACTCGAACCGGTGCGTCGCGGCGTCTACTCGGGCGCGCTCGGCTATCTCGACGCGCGCGGCGGCGCCGATCTGTGCGTCGTGATCCGCACGCTGCTCTGCCGCGGCCGGCGAGCCTGGCTGCACGTCGGCGGCGGGATCGTGCTCGACTCCGATCCGCGCGCCGAGTGGGAAGAGACACTCGCGAAGGCGCGCGCGCCGCTGGACGCGCTCGCGGCGACGCAGGCCGAGTAGGCCAGGCAGAGCTGGGGTGTGGTGAACGGCCATTCGCCAGCGATGTTCATCGAGCCCGCGATATGCTCGCGCCGCTTGGTCCCGCGGGCTGAAGCGAGGTAGACGAGTATGGCCGCTCGACGCGTGATGATCTGGTTCGACCGCGAGGGCGACTTTCTCGAAGTCATCTTCGAGCAGCGCGAAGGCTGGTTTCGGGAGACCACGGACGACCGCGTGATGGAGAAGGTCGACGCGGAGGGCAACGTGATCGGGTTCTCGGTGCTGCGTGTCAGCTCGCTCGGCGGCGCGCCGCTCGAGGTGACGTTGTGAGCCGCTTCGGACCCGCGGATGCCTGCTCAGGACCGCCACCGCGCGCGCAGCGGCGCCGTTCTCGTTCTCGATCTCGATTGCGACCCGCCTGACGTGAGCCCGTGCTAAGGTGGCTCATGGATGAGGGACCACTAAGCGAGTGAACCATGTCGCGGTGCGTTCCGATCCTCGCGGCAGCGCTTCTCGTGACAGTGGTCGCTGCCGATCGCGCCGGCGCGGCGATCTCGGTGTCGATCGCGGCGCCTTCTGCCGGGGCGCAGGTGATCGACGATCTTTCCGTGCTGGTCACGGTGACGTCGACCTTCGATCTCGAAAGCGTCACTGCGAACGTCGCCTCGACCGACTTCCCGCTCGCCTACTCATGCTCCCCGTCCTGCGGATGGCGCGCGACGATCGAGCTCGCCCCGCTCGGCCTGACGCCGGGTGACACGCTGCTTCGCGTCACGGCCGAGGACGTCTTCGCCAGCGCCGCCGAGGCGACACGCAGCTTCGTGTACGCACCGCCGCCGACGATCGACGTACTCGAGCCGGCCGGCAGGTCCGTTGCGCAGCCCCGCATCCGGGTGCGGGCTACTTGCGAAGACGTGATCCCCGCGCCGTGCGCGTCCTTCACGCTCTCCGCGAGCAGAGTCGGCTTTCCCGTGCAGACTCTGATCTCGACGACGGAGGCAATGGACGCGGAAGTCGATCTCGCGACCACGGACGAGAATCAGCCCGTCGAGCTGACCTTCCGCGCCGTCGGCATCTCCGGGACCGCCGCCTACGCCTCCCGCTCGATCCACGTCGAGACGAACGCGAACCTCGAGGAGGTCGAGCGCGTACCGGGCGTGATCAAGACGGCCGACGAGACGCGCGTCCTCTATGTCGATGAGCTCGGAACCCTTCGGATCCGCGATCGAGTTTCGGGCGTAGACACGCCGATATTCGCGTTGCGTATGCCCGGTGAGGAATATCCGGTCGTCGAGGCGTCGGAGCTCACTCCGTACGGCGTCCTCTTTTCGATCTCGGACCTCCGGAAACCTCCTCAGTGCAATGACACGTTTGGCTGCGTCTTCGAGTGGCGCGACGACGGGATCCAGGAGCTGGGGGAGATCAACTCGTGGGACTCGCTGGCGCAGGACGGGAACTGGGCGATCTGGAACAACGGTTCCACGCTCTGGCTCCGCGATCTCGCGGCGAAGACGAATCAGGTGGTCACGGCGGGGGCGGCAAACGGCGGTGGCACGGTCGCCGCGAATGGCGACGTCGTCTACGGGACGCCCGGCGCGCAAAACCGCATCGAGCGATGGCGCGCAGGAGTCGTGGAGACGATCGCCGAAGGGGGCGGGGGGGCCGTGGGGGCCTACTTCAACCCAGCCACCGATGGCACCAGCGTTGTGTATGGGAGCCAGACTGCCCCCTACCCCAACGAGCTGTACGAGGTCCGGCTCCATACGCCTGCTGGCACGGAGTCGCTCTCCGGCCCCTCGCTGGGCTGGCCCGGTTATCGCATCCGCGACGGATGGGTCGCGTTCACGCGGCTGAGCAATGGCGGACAGCTCCAGGTCTGGCGGCGCGATCCGACTGGCAGCATCGCTCGCAAGACCTTCTTCGGATCGAGCGCCAGCATCCAGTCGCTCGGTCCGGTGGGGCAGTTGAGTTTCATCAATGCCAATCGGCACTACCTGGTGCCGAGTGACGCACCCGCCGGCTTTCTCGGCATCGGAATCGGCGCCCTGCACTCGAGCGCGCCGATCGGGACGGTGGTCCTCTCCGACGGTCTCCACGTCTACCTCGGCGGCTCGCTCCTCCGGGTGACGGCGCTCGAGGATTCCGACGTCGACGGGGTCGCGAACTACACCGACAACTGCCGGGACCAATCGAACCCCGAGCAGATGGACGCGGATCAGGACGGCGTCGGCGAGCCTTGCGGCTGCGCATGGGTCGGTCCGGGGGTGCAGTCCTGCGACGCGTTCGTCCACGGCACGGTTGCGATCGCCGACGAGAGCCACGGCGAAGCCTCGGTCTGGCTCCGCAACACCGGCTGCGATGCGAGGGGAGACTGCGCATCGCCGGGAGATCCGGCGCACGGCACGCTGGTGACGGGAGGTCTCGTCGGCGGCTGGCTGGCCGTGATGGACGCGTCGGATCTCGCGCTCCACGGCGGCACGGTCGAGGGCAGTCTCGCCGCGCTCGGAACGGCGACTGCGGAGATCTTCGACGCCGAGATCGTCGGCGGTCTCGTCGCGCGCGATGAAGCGTTGATCCGGTGGGAGGGCGGCAGCGTCGGCGGCGCGCTCGTCGCCTACGACGACTCGGTGATCGAGGTGATCGGCGATGACTTCGAGGTGGACGGTGTGAGCACTGCGGTCGGCGACCTCAGCGCGGAGACCGGCGTCCTGAGCGGCCGACTCGCGTCGGGCGAACTCTTCTCGGTGTCGTTCTTCCAGGGCAGCTCGACCGGCAAGCCCACGACGGGCACGATCCGACTGATCCCCGAGCCCCGCGCGGCGCTCCTGGCGGCGGTCGCCTGGCTCGCGCTCGCCGTGCGTCAGCGGGCGCGGCGAGCGGGCAGCGGCGTGCCGAGCACTGCGCCCAGCAGCACCGCATAGGCGATTGGCTCGCGCTGGTGGTGCGAGTGCGGAATCACGGCGAGACGCACGGCGGCGGCGATGTGCCCCCGGCGCCGGGCAGCGATCGCCCAGCAGCTCTTGGTGACGCCGCGCCCATCGCGCGAGTGAGCGGGGCTTCGGTAGGATGCCGCCCGCCAACTCATGATTTCCAACTCATGATTTCCGCACTGCCGCCGGACGGCGGCGCGCCAACACGGGTCAGGGGGCTTCGAGGCTGGGCCGGGGGGCTTCGAGTTCGGGTCAGGGGACTTCGAGATAGAGGAGATGGAGAGATGGCGGGACCGCTCTGTGGGATTCGAATCGTCGAGATCGCGGGGATCGGGCCGGGGCCGTTCTGCGCGATGATGCTCGCGGACCTCGGCGCGGACGTGCTGCGCGTCGATCGCGCCGAGCGCGCGCGACTGCCGCGGCCGGACGGTCCCAATCTGGATCTGCTGAACCGCGGCCGGCGCAGTGTCGCGGTGGATCTCAAGAGTCCCGCCGGTGTCGAGGTGGTGCTGCGTCTGGTCGAGAAGGCCGACGCGCTGATCGAGGGCTTCCGCCCCGGCGTGATGGAACGCCTCGGACTCGGCCCCGACGTCTGCCTCGCGCGCAATCCCAAACTCGTGTTCGGGCGTATGACGGGTTGGGGCCAGGACGGTCCGCTCGCGAAGGCCGCCGGTCACGATCTCAATTACATCGCGCTCACCGGCGCCTTGCACGCCATCGGTCGGGCCGATTCGCCGCCGCCGCCGCCGCTCAACCTGGTCGGTGATTTTGGCGGCGGGGGGTTGATGCTCGCGTACGGCATTCTGGCCGCACTGCTCGAGCGCGTGCGCTCGGGCAAGGGGCAGGTGGTGGACGCCGCGATGGTGGACGGCGCGGCGGCGCTGATGTCGATCATCTTCGGTGCGCACGCTTCGGGCTGGTGGCGCGACGAGCGGGCCGCCAACATGTTGGACGGCGGCGCCCATTTCTACGACTGCTACGAGACGAAGGACGGCAAGTATGTCTCGATCGGCTCGATCGAGCCGCAGTTCTACGCGCAGCTGCTCGAACTCACCGGTCTGAAGGGCGAGCCGCTGCCGCACCAGATGGATCGCAGCGGCTGGCCGAAGCTCAAGGAACGCCTCGCTGCGATCTTCAAGACCAGGACGCGCGACGAGTGGTGCGAAGTGATGGAAGGCACCGACGTCTGTTTCGCACCGGTGCTCTCGCTCGCGGAAGCGCCCGAACATCCGCACATGAAGGCGCGCGACACCTTCGTCGAGGTCGAGGGGGTGCGACAGCCGGGTCCCGCCCCGCGCTTCAGCCGCACGCCCGGCGTGATCGAGCGACCGCCTGCGCATGCCGGCGAACACACGGATGAGGCGCTCGCCGACTGGGGATTCCCGAGCGGTGACGTCGCACAGCTACGGAAGTCCGGCGCGATCGCCTGAACTCTGCGCGATCCCGAGGGCGCGAGGTGCGCGCATGTCCGTCTCCGCCCGAGTCCTGACCTCGCTCGTGCTCGCCGCCTCGCTGCTCGGCGGCGCGGCCGCCCGTGCCGCCGACACCGCTGCCACGGGCGCGGTGCACGGCTCGGTCCAGCTCCTGCGCAAGTCGCTGCTCCGCGGACTGCGGGAGAGCGACGATCGCAGCGGGGTCGTGGTCTATGTGACCGGCTTCACGCGCGAAGCGCCGAAGCAGGTCGCCCTGCTCCAACAGCGCAACGAGAGCTTCGAGCCGCGCGTGCTTCCGGTCGTGCAGGGCCAGACGGTGAGCTTTCCGAACCTCGATCGCATCTATCACAACGTCTTTTCCGTCTCGCCGCTCGCATCGTTCGATCTCGGTCAGTACAAGTCCACGGATCCGCCGCGCAACGTTGCGTTCGAGCGCGCCGGGCTGGTGCCGGTCTACTGCAACATCCATCCGCAGATGCTCTCGTACGTGGTCGTGCTCGAGAACGATGCGTTCGCAGTCACCGGGAAAGACGGGCGCTTCGCGATCGACGCGCTGCCCGCCGCGAGCGATCTGGTGCTGAACGCCTGGCTGCCCGGTGCGAAGCGCGTGAGCCAGACGCTGCGCGTCGAGCCCGGACAGACGCTCGACGTCGCGCTGCGCGTCGAGCAGGGCGAGCGCATTGCGCCGCACAAGCGCAAGGACGGCAGCGACTATCCTCCGAAGCCCGGCTACGACGACTAGTGGCGCGGGAGCCGTTGCGCTTGCGCTTCCGCACCAAACTCTTCCTCGCGCTCGGGCTGCTCGTGGCGACCGCGCTCGGTGCTGCGCTGGTGCTGGTGCGCTCCGAAACCGAGCGCCGCGTGCGCGATGACTTCGGCGAGCGCTTCGAGCGCACGCTCGCCGCCTTCCGCCAGCTCCAGGCGCTGCGGCGCCGCATGGTCGCGGACGAAGTGAATGCGCTCGCAGTGGGAAACCCGCTCTTCCGCACCGTGCTATCGGCGGCTTCGGTCGCGGAAGACGATCTCGGTTTCGGCGGCGCGCCGTCGCGCGACGATCAGCTCCGCGACGCGAATCTGCGCTTGCGCTCGCTGCTCCCGTCGCTCGCGGGAGTTGCTCGCCACGACGTCTTCGCCGTCACGAACGCCGCGGGCGAGCTGATCTACACGCGCGCAGCCCCGGAACGCTTCGGCGACTCGCTCGTGGCCGTGGCGCCGCTCGCGAAGGCGGCGGAAGGCGAGGCGGCCACGGCGCTCTGGAGCCGCGCCTCGGATCTGCCCGCCGAACCGCCGCTCGCGCCGGTACCGCCGCCCCGCGCCGTCTATGAGGTCGTGGCCGAGCCGGTGGCGTTCGGCGACGAGCTGCACGGGCTGGTGCTGGTGGGCACCCGCATCGATCGTGACACGCTCGACGCGATGCGCACCATCTCGGGCCTGCACGTGGCGCTGCTCGGCGACGACGCGAACGTCGTCGCGACGCTCTCGACTGCGGCGCTTCGGGCACTCGTTGCGCGACTCGTTGCGGAGGAGGAAGCACCGTCCGCCACCGGTGTCACCGCGGCGCGCGAGTGGGACCTCGCCGGCGAGCGTTGGCTGGTCGCGCGCGCGCCGATCGTTCCAGGCGAGGAGCGCGTCGGCTTCCTGCTGCTCGCGTCGATCGACGCCGAGCTCGGTTTCCTGCGCGGGCTCGAGCAGAGCTTCGTGGCGCTCGGCGCCGCCATCCTTGGGCTGGCGCTGGGTCTCGCCTTCCTGCTCGCTCGCGGCGTCGCACGACCCGTGGCGGAGCTCGCGCGCGCAGCCGAGCGCGTCGGTGCGGGCGATCTCGACACACGCGTCGACGTCACCACTGGCGATGAACTCGAGCAACTCGGCACCAGCTTCAACCGCATGGTCGCGGGCCTGCGCGAGCGCGATCGCATCCGCCGCACTTTCGAGCGACACGTCTCGCGGGAAGTGGTCGCCGAGTTGCTGCGGCATCCCGAGGCGCTCGCGCCGCGGGGCGCGCGTCGCACCGTGAGCGTGCTCTTCTCGGATCTCGAAGGCTTCACCGCGCTCTCGGAGCAGCGCGCGCCCGAGGAAGTGCTGGCGTGCTTGAACGAGTATTTCGAGGTGCTGTGCGGAGCCGTGCTCGAAGCGGGCGGCACCGTGAATGAACTGATGGGAGACGGCGTGCTCGCCTCCTTCGGCGCGCCGATCGCGCACCCCGATCACGCGACACGCGCCTGTCGCGCCGCGCTGCTCGCCTCCGAGCGCTTGACGGCGCTCGCCGGCTCTTGGCAGGCGCGGGGTCTCCCGTCGCTGCGCTGGCGCATCGGCCTCCACACCGGCGAGGTCGTGATCGGCGAGATGGGTACGGAGGAGCGCACCAAGTACGGCGTGATCGGGGACGCCGTGAATCTCGCGAGTCGTCTCGAAGGTGCGAACAAGGCGCTCGGCACGACGATTCTCGTCTCGGACGCGACGCGCGACGCCGCGGGTGACGCTTTCGCGTTTCGCGAGATCGACACCATCCGTGTCGCGGGGCGCGCGCAGTCGCTGCGCGTCTTCGAGCCGCTGGGCGCGGCGGACGCGCTGGCGCCCGGGCAGCTCGCGGCGCGCGACCTCCATGAGGCCGGACTCGCGGCGTACCGCGCACGCGACTTCCGGGGCGCCGTCGCGCTGCTCGAAGCAGCGGGCACGCAAGACGGCCCGTCGCGCGTACTCTGCGAGCGAGCGCGCCGCCTGGCGGCCGCCCCACCGCCGGCCGACTGGGACGCCGTCCTCGATGTGAAGAAGCCCACGCAGGAGTGAGTCGTGAGTCGGAGCGCGCTCCGCGGCTACTCGTAGAACGTCTTCGCGATGCCCTGGCCGTAGAAGAGCAGCTTTTCCGGCGGCAGCCCGTAGACGGGAGGCACCAGGCACATCGAGTCCGCGACCGTCCACGCGCGTTCGACGCGCGCCCGCACCGCGTCGGGTTTCCCGCAGAGCACGAAGGCCTTCACCATTGCGTCGGGAACGAGGTGCCCCGAGGCCAGGGCCTGCTTGCTCTTCACGGCCTGCTGCAGCCGCCGCGCCTCGCTGCCGAAGCCGTGCGCTTCGAAGAACGACTCGTACTGCTCGACGCCGGCGTAGAACGCGACGGTGGCTCTCGCGTCGTCGATCGCCTGCGCTTCGTCGGGATTGACCGCGATCCACAGCCAGAGGTTGAGATCGACGTCTTCGCGCTTGCGTCCGGCCTTCGCGAGACCGGCTCGTAGATCCGGCTGGATGTGCTCCACCGCCCAGTCGACCGACCACATCGGGTGGCCCATCACGCCCTGCGCGATCTCGGCTGCGAGCCGCACCATCGGGCCGCGCAGCGCGGCGATCCAGATCGGGATCTCTTCGCGCACGGGCGGCGCCGTGGCCTGAAGCTCGCGGAAGCTGGCGCGAAAGTACTGGCCCTCGAAGGGCGTGAGACCCTTGTGGGCGCCGCGGATCACGTGGCGTACCACCGCGACGGTCTCGCGCAGGTGCGCGAGCGGCTTGTGCTCGGGTGCGCCGAAGACATCGCGCGTCCAGGCGAGCACGCTCGCGCCGAGCCCCAGCACGAAGCGCCCGCCGGAGATGCGGTCCAGGTCGATCGCGGCCATCGCCGTTTCGAAGGGGCTGCGGGCCGCGGCGATGGCGATGCCGCTCGCGAGCAGCAGGCGCTCGGTCACCATCGCGGCGCCGGCCAGCGGCACGAAGGGCGGCCCGTAGACCTGCGGCGCGAACAGGCCCACCAGTCCCTGCGCCTCGGCCTGCTTCGCGATCATCGCGAGCAGCGGGGCTGGCATGGCGTTCACGAAGCCCCAGTAGCGGCGGCGCTTCGACTCCGACGAGGCCATGCCGATTCCTCCTCTGCCGCCGAACACGCCGCAGCGGCAGCCTGCCGAACACGCTTCGGAGTCAGCTCAGCTTCTGTACGTCCACCCGCACCGCGCGGTCCGACGGGATCGGCTGCCAGGAGAGGATGCGGTAGTTCAGGTGCCCGTACCCGGCGGCCAGGCCCAGCGGCTTCACGTGGCCGGGCTCGAGATCGGACTGGCTCGACCAGCCCTCGTGCATGTAGGGCTCGAAGCCGTTGTACACGATCACCTGCCCCGGTCGCACGGCGGGCGAGATCTTGGCGGCGTAGCGCGCCTCGCCGGCGTTGCTGACGAGCTTCACCTTCTCGCCGTTCGCGATTCCGAGCGACTTCGCGTCGCCGTCGTTGAGGAAGACGAAGGGTTCGCCACGGTGCAGGTTCAGGCTGATGTCGTTCGTCATGTTCATCGAGTGGATGCTCCAGCGGTTGTGGCCGCTGGTCATCAGGAAGCGCCGCTTCGCGCCGCCGTGGTTGGGCGGCTCCTTGTGCGTCGGAAGCTCCTCGCCGCACTCGAGGAACCACTCGTGGTCGATGTAGTACTGGGCGCGCCGCACGAGTGTGTCGTAGGGGATCTTGTCCTCGGTGTGCCAGCGCAGCGGGTTGTGGACCTCGTCGGGCTTGATCGTCGAGGCCTGCGAGGTGCCGTGCAGCACGTTGCCCCAGCCGGTCCAGCGCACGAAGCCCTTCTCGCGCAGCGTCGCGAGGGTCGTGCCCTTGGGCAGCACGCCGTGCACCGTGCTGTCGCGGATCGCCTCGTCGGCGCGCTTCTCCTCGTCGCGCAGGACACCCTTGTGGGTGATGGTGTCCAGGCTCCCCGCGATCTTGCGGGTCTGGCCCGAAGCGTCGATGAATTCGGTCATGCCGCGCGCCGCCGCCCGCTCCTCGATCTTCTCGAGGATCCGGAAGCCGATCTCGAGGTCCGGCAGCGCTTCGCCCGCGGGTTCGGCCGCGCGGTCGCAGAGCACATAGTTCATGTGATGCACCGACGGCATCGAGTGGCCGAGCTTCTCGTAGTGCTGGGCCGCCGGGAGCACATAATCGGAGTAGAGGCCGGTCGTCGTCAGGCGGTAGTCCACCGAAACGATCAGCTTCAGCTTCGGCCACAGATTCTCGAGCAGCAGCTTCTGCCCGCCGCGCTGGCGGCGGAGCACGTTGCCGCCGGCTTCGAAGAGCACGCGCGGCGTCACCTTCTGGTAGGTCTTCGCAAAGCGCGGATCCCACCAGCCCTTCGCGATCGCCTCGTTCATGTACTCGTCGAAGCTCCGCGGGTACGAGGGATCATGGTTCTCCGGGTCGTTCCAGCGCTCCTTGTAGCCGTACTGGTAGTACCAGAGGAAGGCCGGCGGCATGCTGAAGCCCGGGCCGTTCTGCATGTCGTTGGCGAGCGAGGTCATGCGGTTCTGGATCATCTCGAGCGTCAACGTCGGGTCGCTCGCCGAGAACAGCCGCCGCATCGCGATCATCCCGGCAATCTGCTTCTGCGCCGCCTCCTGACCGGGCGCCTCCTTGCCGGGTATGAAGATCTCGCCGTCGATGCCGGAGATCGCCCACGAGCGGGTGCCGGTGCCCTTCTTGCCCCAGTTGCCGGTGAGGCCGAGCAGCAGCGCCATCGAGCGCTCCATCAGGTCGCCGTGGTAGTACTTGCCCGAGTTCCAGCCGATGAAGATCTTGGTCTTCCGCGTCGCCACCTTGCGCGCGAGCTTGCGGATGTTTTCGGGGTTCAGCTCGCAGATCGCGGCCGCCTTCTCGGGCGTGTAGTCCTCGAGGTGCCGGCGCAAGCGCGCGAAGACGGGCTCCACCTCGACCGTCTGGAGGTTCTTCAGCATCACGCTGAAGCTGCCCTCGAGCGCGGGGTCGATGCCAGTCATCGCCAGCGTGTGTCGGGGCGCCGGGGCGAGCGTGCCGGTGAGGGTGTCCCACCAGAAGAACTGGTCGTCCCGGTCGCCCTCCGCGACTTCGGAGCCGCGCAGGAAACGGCCGGTGTCTTTGCGGACGAGCAGCGGCAGGTCGGTCTGCTCCTGCACGAACTGCTTCTTGTACAGACCCGCGTCGATGATCACCTTGCACATCGAGAGCGCGAGCGCCGCGTCGGTGCCGATGCGCACGGGCACGTGGTAATCGGCGTGGACCGCCGACGGGCTGTAGTCGGGGGCGATCGTGACGATTTCGCCGCCGTTGTACCGCGACTCGGCGACGTAGTGATACCAGTGGATGTTCGTGTAGACGGGGTTGGCGTGCCAGATGAGTGTCAGCTCGGCCAGGAACCAGTCGTCCATCGAGGACGTGGGATTGAACAGCCCCCAGGTCAGGTGCCAGCCGGGGCTGAAGTCCTGGAACTCCGCGTTGCCGTCGGTCTCCGGAAGACCCAGTGCCTCGGAGAACAGGCGCGCCGGCGCTGCGCCGACCTCGGGCGTGAAGAGGTTGATGATCGACGCCGCGCCTTCGGTCTGGATGGCGTCGAGGATGCCGTCGGCGATGTCGGTGAGCGCTGCGTCCCAGGAGACGCGCTCGAACTTGCCCTCGCCCCGCTCGCCGACGCGCTTCAGGGGATGCGTCACGCGGTCCTGCGAGTAGTGGCAGCGGCTCCAGCTCGCGCCTTTCTGGCAGCCCATCGGGTTCATGTCGGGCACGCCGGCCTCGATCGTCGGGAACGTGCCGGATTGCTCCTCCCGCCGGATGTGTCCGTCCTTGGTGTAGACTCGCCAGGGGCAGCCGCCGGGATAGCAGTCCACCGCGTGGCTGCCCCAGCTGACCTTGTCCCACGTCCACTTGCTCCGATAGGTGTCCGCCCACGCGCCCTTGGTCTTCGCCACCGATGATCCTCCCCTGGCTACCGGCCCAGTTCAGAGGGTTCGATGCTCGGCGGCGCGGTCCCCGCCCGTTATGACGGCGGTCATGCGAAAAGTCGCGTTCAGGCGTCGAACGAGTGGAGCGGCGGCGCCTGGCGTCCCGGCGGTCGCATCATGAAGGCGACCACGACCCCGAACAGCATCGCCACGATCCAGAACACGACGGCGCCCGCGTAGCTGCCGGTTGCGTCGAAGAAGAGACCGGGGATCACCGGCGCGAGGCCGATGGCGACCGTCGATGCCAGCTGGAGCAGGCCATAGAGCGTCGCGAATCGCGCCTGCCCCAGGACCTTCAGCGCGAGCACGGGCGTCACGGCGACCTCGGTGCCGACGGCGATGCCGTGCAGCGCGAGAAAGAGGCCGAGGATCGGAATCGAACCCACGAGCGGGAGCAGCGAGAGCGCGACCACCTGAATCAGCAGCGCGAGCCTCATTGCCGCGAGCGCGCCGATCCGGTCGCCGAGGACGCCGCCGGCCACCTTGCCGATGGCAGACATGCCGACCGCAGCGCCGAGCGCCGTGGCTGCGACCGTGGCGCCGTGACCGACACCGGCCAGGTACGGCACGATGTGCACCTGGAAGCCGAAGTTCACGAGGCCCGGCACGATCAGCAGCGCGGCGAACGGAAGCACGCCGGGCCGGCGCAGTTCGCGGCGCAGATCGATGGGCGGCGGCTTCGCCGCCGGTGCTTCACCCGGAGCTGCGCGCTGCAACCGCCCCTTCGGCAGCGCCCCCAACAGCGCGAGCGGCACGAGCACGACTGCCACGCCGAGCGTTGCATAGGTGGCGCGCCAGCCTTGCGCGTCGATCAGGGCCTGCAGCGCCGGAGCGAGCAGCAGCGCGCCGAGACTGGCGCCGGCCGAAACGAGACCGAGCGCGAGGGCCGTGCGGTCCGGTACGCACACCGTCACCGCAATCGTGATGGGGAGCATCGCGACGCCAGCGAAGCCGGGGCCGAGCAGCACGTTCGCGGCGACGAAGTGCCAGGGTTCGCTCATCGCGGCGAGCAACCCGAAGCCCGCGGTGAGGCACGCCGCCCCCGCCGCGATCGGGATGCGCACGCCGAAGCGGTCGATCAGCAGCCCGACGAGAGGAGTCGCGAACCCTGCGGACACGACGCCGACGCCGATGCCGGCCGAGAGCGTCCCGCGCGGCCAGCCGTTCGCGGTCGCGAGCGCGTTGAGGAACACGCTCACGGTGTCCACGCCGCCACCGATCACGACGAACTCGATCAGGAACCCCGCCACCACGAGCGGCAATGCGGCGTGGATGCCGGAGCGGGGTCGTTGCGTCCGGCTCAGCGACTTTGCTCCCGCGCGCAGGCCCCCGAAGGAGCGCGCAGAAAAGGTCACGCCAGTGTCCAGATCCCGGCCCGGGTCGTGATGATCGCCGTCATACCCTCGGCGCTTTCGGGAGGAAATCCCTCGGTTCTCGGGATCCGAGGTCGTCGAACTCCGGTTCGCGCTTCTCGGTACCCGGCACTCGACGAAGGCGTTGGAATCACGTCCGGTTTCGCCTGCGGCATGATGACGCAGAGGCGCCACAAGCGGGATTCCTGTTCCTACCATGGTCATGGAAAGTTCGGTCGGGGAGCGAGTCGACGCGGGTTGCGCACGGCCGATTGGTGCTCGTGGCCCGCATTCCCGTCAGAGCGTTTCGGCCGCAGAGGCCTCCGTGATCCCCTATGACGTCGTCCTGACGTTCCATGAACCCGATACTCAGCCCAACGACACGATCTTCACGGGCTCATTCGCGTACGATGACGTCGCCCGTGCGGTATCGAACCTTCACGGTCTCCTCACCGAATCCATGACGGGCGGTGTGGGTGGTGGTGATATGACCGAGCTGGCTCTCGACTACCAGCTCTCATCGGTGTATGACGCCGCGCTGGGCGGTTTGCTGGTGACCACGTTTCTGAACAACAACACCAACACTCTCGCAACGGATTGGGGGGGTGATGGATGGGCTCCAGGTTCAGGATATGGGCTCTACTACGGCTTCCCGGGATTCAACCCGGGTAACGCCTACGCCGTGATATTCGTCAACACCACGAATCCCCTGGCGACCATCGAACTGGAACCCATTTCCTGGCTCGCCTTCGACGCCGAGGCCGATCTCGATCTCTACGTGACCGACTCCGCCCACGAGACGGTCTGCTTCGGGAACTCGCCTTCCGGCACCGGCGGCGAAGTGCTCGCCGACCTGTGCTGCGAAGCGCCGGTGCCGCGCCCGCGCTTCGAGAGTCGCCGTGACGTTCTGGGAGCCTGATCCCGGATGGGCAGTTGACGGCTTTCGATCGTTGCTGCGAGGCGCGCGGGCGGTGGACTCGTCCGAAACGTCCTCGGCGGACGAACACGTGCAGCTTCGCAGCGAGCGCTGGCAACCGCCTGCGGATTGTTTCGGCCGAGTCCCCCGCCCGCGCTGGGCTTGCCGTCTTTCTTTCAGGAATGGAAGTCCCGGAACGAATGGCAAGTAGCGGGGGCGGGGCGTTCGGCCAGAACAATCCGCAGGCGGTCACCGACGCCCGATGCGAAGCCGCGACGCCCGTCCGCCGAGGACGTTCTGGACGAACACCACGCCCCCGCGCGCCACGCATCCGCGTCCGACGGGCGTGATCCCCCTTGGATCGGTCAGCGCACCTCGAAGACCCGATAATCGACGCGGCTCGGGCCGACACGGCCCTGGCTCACGACGAAGAGGCCGTTCAGCCAGGCGTAGCGGGGATCGCCCGTCTCGAAGCGCGGGCTTACGT
>Ga0102851_10000189_pt1 | contig 27669 bp, 27 predicted proteins | sample Mud3Dept3metaG_FD_79558 | JGI IMG/M metagenome (GOLD analysis project Ga0102851, IMG submission 79558) | Freshwater wetland microbial communities from Ohio, USA, analyzing the effect of biotic and abiotic controls - Mud 3 Core 4 Depth 3... | ecosystem: Environmental > Aquatic > Freshwater >... | reverse complement strand
GCTGCATCTGGCGCGGATCCACACGCTGCTGCATCTGGCGCGGATCCACACGCTGCTGCATCTGGCGCGGATCGACCTGACGCTGCATCTGCTGCGGCTCCACGCGCTGCTGGAACTGGCGCGGGTCGACCCGCTGCTGCATCTGCGGCCCCTCGTAGCGCTGGGCGCCCGGCTCGACCTGACGGCGGGTGCTCCAGGACGGGGTCGGCGCTGGCGTCGCCCCCGTGTCCGGCCTGCCCCAGCTCTTCGCGTCACGAGCCAGGTCGCGGGGTCGCGCCGTCGGCTCCGCGCCGGCACCGCCCGAGCGTTCCAGCTGCTGCCGCGACGTAGCCGGCGGCAGGGTGGACTCGCCTGCCCCGAACCGCTTCTGCTCGGTCTCGCGGCGGAGCGCGGCGGCCTCGGGCGCCTTGGGGTCCGCCTCGAAAGGCGTCTGGTCCCGCTGCCCGCGCATGATGCGCTCGCGGCGTTCCCGCTCGTCGCCCTGCAGCGCCTCACGCGTGCCCTTGTCGGCCGGGAGCGTCGCCGGCTGACCGCGGTCCAATCGCTTGAGCGCCTCGCGGTCGAGCGACTGGGCGCCGTCGCGGTCCAATCGCTTCAGCGCCTCGCGGTCGAGCTGCTGGGCACCGTCGCGGTCCAATCGCTTGAGCGCCTCGCGGTCGAGCTGCTGGGCACCGTCGCGGTCCAATCGCTTGAGCGCCTCGCGGTCGAGCGACTGGGCACCGTCGCGGCCGGCCCGTCGGGCGGCGTCGCCATCGAGAAACCGCCGTGCCACGGTCGGGTCGCGATAGCTGACGCTGCGGCGGTGCACCGGATCGTGCGACCACTCGCGCTTCACGAAGGTGTTGTTGATCTGCGCCTTGTTGATGCTGATGTTCCGACTGTTGTCGATGTATACGTCGCCGCGGCTGACAAAGGCGGGCCGGTAGCTGCGCCACGCGGGTCTGCCATAGCGCGGACCGTCCCAGTCGGCGTCCCAGTAGCCGTGGTACACATGATGGATGTGGTGGTGGTGATAACGGCGCCGGTAGTACGGGTAGGCGACGTAGTAGTCGTCATCGTCCGCCCAGTCGATCGCCGAGGTCAGGATGGCGCCCACGAGCACGCCGGCGCCGAACGCCACCCAGGTCGGAAACGCCGACGTGTAGCCATAGGTCGCCGGGTAGTAGGTCGTGGCGGGCACCCAGGTCGAGCCGTAGACCGTGGTCGGGTTGTAGGTCGGGACATAGACGACCGTCGGATCGGCCGGCTCGACGACGATATTCGAGCCGTGCGTGCGCACGATCTGCTGCGAGTTCGACGCGAGGTTGCCGGCGTCCTGCGCCTGCCGGCGCAGCCGCTGGACGGCGCCCATGACATCGGCCTCCTGGGCCAGGAAGGCGTCGCCGAGGTCCTGCGTCCAGGCGAGGTCCTGGGCCATCCGCTCAAGCACGGTGGGGAAGAAGACCAGCGTCTTCACGCTCGGGTCCCACGGCTGAGCCGCCACCGCGCTGTCGAGCGCCTCGTCGTCGAGCCCCCGGTTCTTCTTCAGCCACTGGTCGGCCTGGACGACCTCGATCGGGTAGGTCGCGGCCATGAGGACCTGGGCGAGCAGGGCATCGGGATAGAGCGCGATCGGCGCCACCATCTGCTCGACCTGCTCCACCGAGAACACCGGCTGGGCCGGCACGTCGGCCTGCTGGTACGTGTCGACCAGCGGTGCCTCGGCAACTTCCTGCGCGAAGGCGTGCCCGTTGACGGCCAGGGCCGCCATGGCCAGCCAGAGCGCGGTCTTCTCGAGTGTTCTTGCCATCGCCGATCCTCGGGTTGCGACGAGCCGCCGGCCGATGCCTCGGGGGCCGGCCGCCGGGTCGTGGAAGGCCGGTACCGGGGCCTCGCCGGTCTGCAGTCTGCGCATCTACGGGAAGAATAACGCGCCCGATCGGCGCGGGTTGACGCGCCGACCGCCTTCGGACCTTCCGCCGTCCGGAGCACGGCCGGGATGCCCGTCGGCGCCTGAATTCCCCGGGGCGTTCTCGTATGCTGTCCGGGCCGGCCGCGCCTCGCCCGGTCACCCGGTCCCGACCCGACACGCCCCGGAGCCACTCATGCGCAACGTCCTGTTCGCACTCGCCTTCTGCGCCGCGAGCGTCACCGCTCAGGCGCCGCTCGGCCCGCCCGTCGAGTTCCCCAACATTCCGGAGATCCCGCTGTCGGCGGGGATCGACTTCGAGCCGCCGTTCACCAAGGACCAGCCGGTGAAGATCGTCTTCGGCATCGCCGACCCTGGCCGGCAGATGCGCGAATCCCTGACCAACGCGGCCTACTCGATCATGTACCTCAAGCCACGGGGAGTGCCCTACGAGATCGAGTTCGTGCTCTATGCACGGGCGGTGCTCGCCGCCAACCAGTTCAGCGAGGAATTCTCCGGGTTCATCCCGCTGATGGAGGCCCTGCACAAGGAGGGCGCCCAGTTCCGCGTCTGCAACAACGCCATGGGCTCAGTCGGCGTCGCGCCGGCCGACGTGCACCCCTTCATGAAGGTGACGCCGGCCGGGATTCTCGAGATCGCCAGGAAGCAGATGCAGGGTTTCCACTACATCAGCAACCCCGACGGGAACTGATCCGGCGCGCCGGCCGGCGCCAACCGTCGGCGCGCGGGGCAGACCCCGCCGGCCCGGCGGGGAGCGCCGGGCCGGCGGGGCCGATGGTCACTTCGCGGGTGCGGCGGGGGCCGCCGGTGCAGGTGCCGCGGCAGGCGCAGGGGCTGCAGCAGCCGGCGCGACGGGAGCGGCGTACGCCGGCGCCGCCGGTGCCGCGGTGGGAGCCGGGGCAGCGGGGGCAGCCGCGGCGGGCGCCGCGGGTGCCATCCGCTGCTGCCACATCTGCTGGCGGAACTCCTGACGTTGCTCCGGCGTCATGTCGCGCATCGCGTCCCAGTGCTGCTGGCGCTGCTCAGGCGTCATCTGGCGTCCCGGCCCGGGCCCCATCCCCATCGGGCCGGGCCCCATCGGACCGGGTCCTGCGCCGCCGGGTCCCATCATCCCGGGCCCGTAGCCACGCCCGCGCTGCTCCCAGCGCTGCTGGCGCATCTGCTGCATCTGCTCGAAGTGTTCCCGACGCTGCTCCGGCGTCAGCTTCTGCATCTGCTGAAACATCTGCTCGTGCTGCTCGGGGGTCATCATGCGGCCCATGCCGGGACCCATCCCGGCACAGGGCGGCATCGCGGCCGACGGCGTGGTGGGGGCTGCCGCCTGCTGCGCCTGGCTGGTCAGCGGCAGGCCGACGACGAGCAGCAGCGCCGCGGATATCGGGGTAAGCCGTTTCATGTTCAGACTCTCCTTGCTGGGGTGGAAGATGGGAGCGGCGGAGTTTGCCGCGTCGGTCGTTGCGCCGGCGGACCTCGTGCCGACGCCCGCGCAACCGGACGAAGGAGAGAACGCGCCGCGGGTCGGTGCGTTGACCGCCTCCGGACCGCGCGCGACGGCCCCGAACGGGTCGGACGGGTTGATACTCTAGCCCCTGCCACGCCCCGCCGCAGGAAATCTCGTGAATTCTCCCGGGGAATGCGGGCCTGCCCGGTCAGCCGCCGGCGAGCCGGTCGACCACCGCCGCCAGCCGCGCCGACGACCCAGCTGTCGGCGGCTCCGCCCGTCAGGGCCCACCACAGGGCAGCAGAGAGGGTCGCGCAAACGACTGACTGGCGCACGACCGACAATCTTCCTTTCGCTAGTCCCGACCGCACCCCGCACTCAGCTCGGCATGCCGGAAACAGCTCGCCAGATGGTCGTTCACCATGCCGACCGCCTGCATGAACGCATAGCAGATCGTCGAGCCGACGAAGCTGCAGCCCAGACGCTTGAGATCCCTCGCCATCGCATCGGACTCGGCGCTGCGCGAGGGAACCTCGGCCAGCGACCGCCACGCGTGATGCCGCGGCTCGCCGTCGACGTACTGCCACAGGAAGCTCGCGAGGCTGCCGTGCGTCCCGCACAGCTTCAACATGACCCGCGCATTGCGAATCACGGAACCCACCTTCAGGCGGTTCCGGACGATGCCCGGATCGAGCAGGAGCCGCTCGACGTCCGCATCGCCGAAGCCCGCCACGAAATCGAGGTCGAACCCGCCGAACGCGCGGCGATAGGCCGCCCGCTTGCGCAGGATGGTCAGCCAGCTCAGGCCGGCCTGCGCACCTTCGAGGCTGAGCATCTCGAACAGCCGCGTGTCGTCGTGGACGGGAACGCCCCACTCCGTGTCGTGATAGGCGACGTAGAGTGGATCGGTCCCGCACCAGTCGCAGCGCATCCGTCGCTCGATCACCGGGGCACCGTGATAGTCATCGGGAGGGCCCGGGCCTGCCCGGCGCGCCGCTGATCGCACCAGCGGCATCGTCGGCACCTCCGGCGGAGGCCGCCGCCGCTTCCGCACCAACCGCCATCTCCGCCTCCAGCCGTCGCCTGACTGCGCCGGGCGAGCCGGTGCGGCGCGCGAGGAGCTGGTAGGCGACCGGCACGACGAAGAGGGTGAGGACGGTCGCCACCAGCACGCCGGTCAGCACCACCGTGCCGATCACCGCACGCGTCTCGGTGCCGGCACCGCTCGACAGGATCAAGGGCACGGCGCCGGCCGCCGTGGTGATCGCGGTCATCAGGATCGGCCGCAGGCGGATGTCGGCGGCCTCGCGCAGGGCGGCGTCGAAATCCCGGCCCGCATCCCGGAGCTGGTTGGCGAACTCGACGATCAGGATGCCGTTCTTCGCCGCGAGGCCCACGAGCATCACGAGCCCGATCTGGCTATACAGGTTCAGCGTCTGGTCCGTCCAGTGGAGACCCAGCAGCGCCCCCGCCATCGCGAGCGGCACGGTGAGCATGATGACGAGGGGGTGCACCCAGCTCTCGAACTGCGCGGCGAGCACGAGGAACACGACGAGCACGCCGAGCGCGAAGACGAACAGCATCGAGCTGCCGGCCGTCTTGAAATCCCGCGACTGGCCCTTGTAGTCGACGATGACCTGCGGCGGCAGGTGCTCGCGCGCCAGTCGCTCGAGGTGCGCCAGCGCGCCGCCGAGGGCCAGCCGGTCCTCGAGGTTCGCCTCGATCGTGATGGCCCGAACGCGGTTGTAGCGGCTGAGCGTGTTGGCGTCGGCGACCTCCTCGAGCGTCACCAGGTTGCCGAGGGGGATGAGCTCGCCCGAGCGGTCCGATCGCACGTAGATGTTCTCGAGACTGCCCGGCGTGCGCTGCATGTCGCGCTCGCCCTCGAGGATGACGTCGTACTCCTCGCCGTCCTCGGTGAAGGTCGTGGCCGCGCGCGACCCCAGCAGGGTCTCCAGCGTCCGGCCGATGGTGGTGATGGTGACACCGAGGTCGGCTGCGCGGTCGTAGTCGACGGTGACCCTGACCTGCGGCTTCGTCTCCTTGTAATCCCAGTCGATGCCGGTGAGGCCCGGGTTGTCCTTCTCGAGCTTCGCGAGGAGCAGGTCGCGCCAGGCGGTCAGCTGCGCGTAGGTACCGCCGCCGATCACGAACTGCACCGGCTTCTGGACGGCGCTGCCGAAGCCCTGCCGCATCACCGGGAAGGCCTGCACGCCGGGCAGGTCGGCCAGACGCTGGCGCACGTCGTCCATGATCGTCCAGCCGGAGCGGCGCTTGCCCCAATCCTCGAGCCCGAGGACGGCGATGCCGGTGTTGAAGATCTCCGTGTTGCCGAAGGCGCGCGGCGAGCGCACCAGCAGCCGAGTCACCTCGCCGGCCTCCACCAGAGGCATCAGGCGCTGCTCGATCCTGTCCATGTAGTCGCGCATATACTCGTGGGACGCGCCTTCCGGCCCGGTGACCATGACGAAGAAGGCCCCGCGATCCTCCTTCGGCGCGTACTCGTTGGGAATGACGCGGAAGAGGTGCGCGGTGACAGCGAGCACCAGGACGAAGGCCAGCCAGACCACCCAGCTATGGCGCAGCGCGGCGTCCAGGCTGCGGGCGTAGGCGCGGCGCAGCGCCGAGATGAAGGCCTCGACGGCGCGCGCGAAGGCAGAGCGCTGCCCGTGGCCACGCAGCAGCTTGGAGGCGAGCATCGGCGACAGCGACAGGGCCACGACGCCGGAGAAGCCGACGGCCGCCGCCATGGTGAGGGCGAACTCCGAGAACAGGCGACCGATGTCTCCCTGCAGGAAGGCGAGCGGCACGAAGACCGCGACCAGGACGACGGTCGTGGCGATCACCGCGAAGACGACCTGGCGGGTGCCTCGGAACGCCGCGACCAGCGGTGTCTCTCCGTAGGTGTCGATGCGGCGGTGGATGTTCTCGAGCACGACGATGGCGTCGTCGACGACGAGGCCGATGGCGAGCACCAGCGCGAGCAGGGTGAGCAGATTGAGCGAGAAGCCGAGGACGAGCAGGACGATGAAGGTGGCGATGATCGACACGGGCACGGTGACCGCCGGCACCAGCGTCGCCCGCCCGTTTCCCAGGAACAGGTACATCACGAGCACGACCAGGGCGATGGCCATGAACAGCGTCTTGTAGACCTCGGCGACCGCGCTCTCGATGAACACCGAGGTGTCGTAGCTCTGCTTGAGCTCCATGCCGGGCGGCAGGCTCGGGTTCAGGCGGGCCATCTCCGCCTTTGCCTGCCGGGCAACGGCAAGGGTATTGGCAGTGGACTGCTTGATCACGCCGATGCCGATCATGGTCACGCCGTTGCCGCGGAACAGCGTGCGCTCCTCCGCCGAGCCACGCTCGACCCGGGCGACGTCGCCGAGCCGCACCAGATAGCCGTCGCCCTCCCGCGCGACAACCAGGGAGGCGAAGTCGTCAGGCGTTTCGAAGGCGCGGTTGACCCGCACCGTGAACTGTCGCTCGACGGACTCGATGCTGCCTGCCGGCAGCTCGACGTTCTCGGCCCGGAGCGCCTTCTCGACGTCGGCGACCGTGAGCTTGCGGGCCGCGAGCTCGATGCGGTCGAGCCAGATGCGCATCGCCGGCCGCTGGGCGCCGCCGAGGCGGATCCGAGCCACGCCGTCGAGGACCGAGAAGCGGTCGACGAGGTGGCGCTCGGCGTAGTCGGTGAGCTCCGGCACCGTCAGCCGGTCGCTCGCCAGGTTGAGCCAGAGGATGACGTTGTCGTTGCTGTCAACCTTGCGGATCTCCGGCGGGTCGGCCTCGTCCGGCAGATCGTCGAGCAGGGTGGCGACGCGGTCGCGGATGTCGTTGGCTGCCGCATCGATGTCCTGCCCGACCTCGAACTCGATGCTGATCGCGGAGCGGCCGTCCTCGCTCTTGGAGTCGATGAAGCGGATGCCCTCGACGCCGGCGATGCGGTCCTCGATCAACTCGGTGATGCGCGTCTCGACGACGTTGGCGGCCGCACCGGTGTAGGTGGTCTCGATCGAGACCACCGGTGGGTCGATGTCGGGGTACTCGCGCAGCGGCAGGCGGTCGAAGGCGACCAGCCCGAAGGCGACGAGCAGCAGCGACAGGACCGCCGCGAAGACCGGCCGGGTGACCGAGAGGTCGGACAGCGTCATGGTGCGGCGACGGCGGATTCGGGAGGCGCGACCGCCACGACCTGCCCGTCGCGCACCCGCTGGGTGCCGTGCGCGACCACCCGGTCGCCGGCATCGAGACCCGCCAGCACCTCCGCCTCGCCCGCCCGCCGCGCCCCCACCACGATCTCGCGTCGCTCCACCCTGTTGCCGGCGGCGGCGTCGATGCGGAACACGTAGCTCTTGCGCCCCACCGACACGATGGCCGACTCGGGGACGAGGAGCGCTTCGCGGGGATTCTTGTGGAGGACCACCGTCATGAGCATGCCAGGCCGCAGCACGCGGTCGGGGTTGGGGATCTCCGCCCGTGCAACGATGGAGCGGGTGACGGGGTCGACCCGGCTGTCCACGCTCCGGACCTCGCCGCGGAACTCACGGCTGCCATAGGCGCGGGCCTTCGCGGTGATGGCGAGGCCCGGTCTCAGGGTCTCCAGGTAGGTCGCGGGCACCGAGAACTCGAGCTTCATCACATGGTCGTCGTCGAGCGTGGTGATGGGGTCGCCCGGTCGCACCAGGGCGCCGACGCTGAGGTTGCGCAGGCCAACGACGCCGGAGAACGGGGCGCGGATCGTGCGGTCCGCGACGCGGGACTCGACGGCCGCGACGCGTGCCTGCGCCATCTCCGATTCGCGCCGGCGCTCGTCGTACTGGGACTTGGCGGCGGTACCCTGGGCCGCGAGCGGCCGGACCCGCTCGTACTGCGATCGCGTCTCCTCGGCGGCAGCCCGGGCCTCTTCCAGCTGCGCCCGCTCCTCGTCGCTGCTCATCTCGACCAGCACGTCGCCCGCCTGCACCCGCTGGCCGTCGTCGAACCGGATCTTGGTGACCAGTTCCGTGGCATTGGCGGTGAGCACCACCATCTCGTTCGCCCGCAGCGTTCCCAGCGCCTCGACGCGGTCGACGAAGGCGTCGCGCCTGACTTCCGCGGCAATCACCTGCGGTGACACCGCCGGTGGCGCCGCGAGCGCAGGGCAGGCGCACGCGCAGAGCAGCAGGCACACACCGGTCCTCGACACGTTGGCCTCCTCCTCGGCAGGGGTCAGCAAAGGTCCTCGCCGCCGAGGATAGGGGCGCATCCCGGTCGATCACAACGGCGTCGCCGGGATGCCTTTTCCCGTGGCGCTCGCCCCCGGCGGCGCCCCGACGGTCTTGAGGGGTGTCAGACTTCGTCGCGGGCACGGGTCCCGTTCGTTGGCATTGCGGCGTCCGCGGTCTAGATTTGGGCCCTCTGCCACGGCCGCACACGCGATCGCGGCGAAGGGGCCTGCAGAGCCCCCCACCCCAGGAACCGACCCAGAGACCCGAGGAGGATCGAGGCCATGTCCCACTCACCGCAGACCACGACACCCGCCGTCCGGTTGATCACCCCGACCTCCACCGGTGTCGCGTTCGCGCTCGTGCTCGCGATGGGGGCGCCGGGCGTGCTCGCCGAGCCGGCCACACCGGCCGTCGAGCCGAATGTCGCCACCCCTGCACCGCCCGGCCCGGAGCTGGAGTCGCTGCGCGTAGAGCTCGACGCGGCGGGACAGGCCCTCGCGGGCGCACGGGCGGAGGCGGAAGCCCGGATAAGGGAGCTCGCCGAGGCTCGGGGGGCGCTGGCGGCGGCGGAGGCCGAGCTGCGGACCCAGAAGGAGGCTGCCTCGACAGCCGCCAAGGCACGCAGCGACCTCGACGCGCAGCTGAGCGCCGCGCAGCGGGAGCTGGGCGCCGCCCGGGCGTCGCTCGAGCAGGCACAGGCAACCGCTCAGGCACGTGCGGACGCCGCGGCGGCAGCGGACAAGGGCCGCGCCGACCTAGAGACACAGCTCAAGGCGGTCCGCGAGGAGGTGGCCGCCGCCAGAAGCGGCACCGAGAAGGCGCAGGCAGACGCCTCGGCGAGGGCCGCGGCGCTCGCCACCGCGGAGCAGGCGCGGGCCGAGCTCGAGACCCGGCTCGGCGCCGAGCTGGCGCGGTTCGGGGCAGCCGAGAAGGCGGCGAACGAGAAGCTGGCGGCCGCCGAGCAGGCGGCTGCAGACAGGGTCGCCGCCGCCCAGCGCGAGGCCAAGGCGGTTGCCGACAAGCTGGACGCCGCGGAGCGCCAGGCGGCCGAGGCGCGGGAGCGGCTCGAGCAGTCGCTGATCGCCGAGAAGAAGGCTCAGGTCGCGATGGCAGCCGAGCTCGAGACCCTGAAGGCGAGGCTGCCGGTCAGCGCGGGCGGCAGCCTGACGGCCGACCAGGCCAGGGCGGGCGCGGCCAAGGCCGGGGAGGTTTTTCTGGCCGCCACCGAGCGGGCCCGCAAGCAGCGGACGGACGAGGCAAAGACGGCGTTGCAGGCCGCGGCGGCTGCGCTGCAGCAGGCCCAGTTCGAGGTCGCCGTCGCCACCGACGCTCAGGGCGTCTACCGGCTGCGCGCGGAAGACACGCTCGGCGTAGTCGCCGGCCGGTTCTACGGGAGCGGCAAGCGCTGGCCAATCATCCACGAGGCCAACCGCCATGTGCTCGCCGATCCCGACGCCGTGGTGCCGGGGACGACCCTGGTCGTGCCTTGAGAGTCGCGCGCACCCTGCTCGTCCTCGGGGCCGCCGCCGCGCTGGGCGGGATCGTCGGCTGCACGACCCTGCCGGGTGGCGGCGATCCCCACCCCGGGTCGGGTCAGCCGGCCGACGCGTTCAGCATGGCGCGGCCCCGGTGCGCGGCCCAGGGCAGGGAGCCGGTCGCGTCTCTCAAGGAGCCGCTGCGCGGCGTCCGGATCGGGGGACACCAGCTCTACCGAGGCGCCAGCATCACCTGCGAGTAGGCCGAGGCGGGCAGTCGGGCCGCGCCAGAAGGCAGGCGGGCGCAGCCGGCCAATAGGGTGAATGGCATGAATCGCCGCGATAGCACAACCGGATCGGCCGCATCCCGGCCGCACCGGAATGATCCCCAGATTCGGAGTGGTCATAAATTTGGCTTTTGCCTGGACAAATAATATTTTCCTAGTAGTTTACTTGGTCAAGACCAGGCGCTGCTGCCGGGTCTGTAACCGACACGACAACCTGGAGACACCGACATGAGCGAGTACGAGAAGCAGGTCCTGGCGATCGGCCGCAACAACGACTCCCAGATCCGCGCCATCGAGAACGACGGCGCCGAGGTCCTGTCCTCGGTGGTCGAGGGCAGCCGCCTCCACGAGATCATCCACAACCCGGTCGACGAGGGCATCGACGAAGGTTGATCAGCCGACCCGCGGGGGAGGACGGATGACCTCCCCCACGCTTTGCGCCCTCGTTCCGTCCCCAGGCTCCCCCCTTCCGCCCGGTCCGCAAACGCCACGGCACCCCTTGAGGTTGGCCGGACGCAGCCGATATTCCTCGTGACGCAATAGGCGCTGCAGGCTAAGTGCAGCGACGGATGTGCGAAGGCTGTGACGGAGTGCGCGATGCTCGACCGCAGAGACGTGGATCAGGTGCAGCAGGGCTGGGGCGAACAGGGCGCCGCCGCGCACGCCCGGAGCGCTGCCGACGAGGCGGCCGACAAGCGCGCGTTCCACTTCCTGCAGGAGATCGCCGGCAACCTGTCGGGCAACGGGATCACCTTCCCGACCTTCATCGACGCGACCGTGAAGGTCCGCAACGCGCTTCACGACCCCGACATCGACGTCGGACGCCTGGCGCAGGTGGTCAGCGGCGAGCCCCTGCTCGCGACGAAGCTGGTGCGGATGGCCAACTCCGCTGCCCTCAACCCGAGCGGCCGACAGGTCGCAGACGTCCGCACCGCGGTGATGCGGGTCGGCCTGCACACGGTGCGCTCCACTGCCGCGGCCGTCGCGATTCAGCAGGTCCGCGCCTCCAAGGAGCTCGCGCCGTTCGCGACCGAGGCGGAGGCGGTGTGGCGACACAGTCTCGACGTCGCCGCGATCGCGTACGTGCTGGCGCGCGCCCTCACGCGGCTGAACCCCGACGAGGCGCTGTTCGCCGGCCTGGTGCACGACATCGGCCGCTTCTACCTGTTGTCCCGGGCAACGAAATACCCGGAGCTGGTCGGCCACCGCGACGAGCTCGAGGCCATCGTCGCCGAATGGCACCCCTCGATCGGGGAGGCGATCCTGCAGGGACAGGGCCTCCCGGAGGCGCTGGTGGCCGCCGTCGCCGATCACGAGCTCGGCGACTACCGCTTCCCGCCGAAGACCCTCGCCGACGTCGTCACGCTCGCCAACCGGGCCGCGCTGGCGCGGAGCGGGCAGGAATCGGGGCTGGACCCGGACGCGCCGGTCCTCCAGGCGCTCGCGGAAGCCGACGCCGAGGTGCGGTCACTGGTCGAGGCCCTCAGGTAAGGGGCGCGGGGCGCCGCCTAGCAACGGCCCGCGGCCTCGGTGGCGTGTCCCGCCTGAACTGACGGGCCGCGAGCGTCCGCCAACCTGACTCAGTGCGCCAGGATCTTCGACAGGAACTGCCGCGCCCGCGGGCTTCGCGCCTCGGGAGCGTCGAAGAATGCGTCCTTCGACACGTCCTCCACGATCCGCCCCTCGTCCATGAAGATCACGCGATTCGCGACCTTGCGCGCGAAGCCCATCTCGTGAGTGACGACCATCATCGTCATGCCCTCGCGCGCGAGCCCGACCATGACGTCTAGCACCTCGCTCACCATCTCCGGATCGAGCGCCGACGTCGGCTCGTCGAACAGCATCACGATCGGATCCATGCACAGCGCCCGCGCGATGGCGACGCGCTGCTGCTGCCCCCCCGACAACTGGCCCGGGTGCTTGTCCGCCTGATCGCGCAGGCCGACGCGGTCCAGCAGCTGCAGGCCCTTCGCGACCGCCTGGTCCCGCGTGCGGCCGAGCACCTTGACCTGCGCGAGCGTGAGGTTCTCCGTGATCGTCAGGTGCGGGAACAGCTCGAAGTGCTGGAAGACCATGCCGACGCGGGCGCGCAGCCGGGGCAGGTTCGTGCCCTTCGCCCCCACGCTCGCACCGTCGACGAGGACCTCGCCGCGCTGGAAGGGCTCGAGGCCGTTGACGGTCTTGATCAGCGTCGACTTGCCGGAGCCCGAGGGACCGCAGACCACCACCACGTCACCCTTGTCGACGCTCGTCGTGCAGTTCGCCAGGACCTGGAACTCGCCGTACCACTTGGAGACATCGCGCATCTCGATCATCGGCATGGTGCTGGCCCTCAGCGGCTCACGGCGAGCCGCTTCTGCAGCTGCCTGACCAGCGTCGACAGGGTGTAGCAGAGCAGGAAATACACGACCGCAACGAACAGGTACATCTCGACCAGGCGTGAGTCCCGCTGCGCGACCTTCGCCGCCGCGCCGACGAAATCCGTCGCCGAGATGACGTAGACGAGCGACGTGTCCTGGAACAGCACGATGGTCTGCGTCAGCAGGATCGGCAGCATGTTGCGAAAGGCCTGCGGAAGGATCACCAGGCGCATGGCCTGGCCATAGCTCAGCCCCAGCGCGTAGGCCGAGTGAGCCTGACCTTTCGGGATCGACTGGATGCCCGCCCGCATGATCTCGCAGAAGTAGGCGGCCTCGAACAGGATGAAGGTGACGATGGCCGTGCGCTCCGCCCCCACCTGCGGCGGCCGCTCGGCGCCGGTGAGGCCCTGCAGGATCAGGGGCACCAGGAAGAAGAACCAGAAGATCACCAGGACGAGCGGGATCGAGCGCATCAGGTTGACGTAGCCGCCGGCCGCCAGCGCGAGCGGTCGGACGGACGAGAGCCGGGCCATGGCCAGCAGGGTGCCGAAGAACAGCCCCCCGACCGCCGCGGTCAATGTCAGCTCGACGGTGTAGCGGAACCCCTTCCAGAGGTAGGGGATGGCGCCGCCGATGACGCTGAAATCGAGGTCCACGGCGTTCCCTTACCGGCCAGCCCCGGCGATGTAGCCCGGCACCGCCACCCGGCGCTCGACCCAGGCCATCACGCGATTGACCGTCATCGCGACGATCACGTAGAGGATCGTGGCCGCCGTGAAGGCCTCGAAGAAATTGAACGTGTACTCGCCGAGCTCGCGCGCACGGAACGTGAGCTCCGCGAGGCCGATGGTCAGGGCGATCGAGGAGTTCTTGATGAGGTTCATCGCCTCGCTGGTGAGCGGCGGAATGACGATGCGGAACGCCATCGGCAGCAGCACGTGGCGATAGGCCTGTACCGTGGTGAGACCCAGCGCGGCAGCAGCCTGGTGCTGGCCCCGCGGCAGGGACTGGATGCCGGCCCGGACCTGCTCCGCGACGCGCGCTGAGGTGAAGAGCCCGAGGCACAGGACGGCGGCCAGGAACTGCGCCTGGACCGGGTCGGCGCCGATGATCCAGGCCTTGAGCGGCGGGACCAGCTCGGGGATGACGAAGTACCAGAGGAACATCTGTACCAGCAGCGGGATGTGCCGGAACAGCTCGACCCAGGCATTGCCGAGTCGGACGAGCCAGCGGCTGTCGGTGGTGCGCAGCGTGCCGATGACGGCGCCCAGGCCAAGGGCGATGAGCAGCGAGAGCGCCGAGACGGCGAGCGTCCAGCCCAGCCCGGAGGCGATCAGCTCCCAGTACTGGACACCGCCCTCCGGCGTCTCCTCGAAAAACACGCCCCAGTTCCAGTGATAGTTCATGCCCGGGTTTGGCCTTTCTCGACGGGCATCGCTACGCTCGTCGCATCCTGCGAGCGATCCACCCTGGAAGTCGACAATCCTGGGGGCGGCGCACCGAGCCTGGAACGGGTGGAGGCCCCTGGCCCACGGCCATCGGATGTCTAGACCCCCTTGTCGTTCGGGTTCGCGAATGCCTCCCTGATCGCAGGCGTCATCGGGAAGTTGAGGTTCGTGCCGCGCGGCGGGATGGGACTCACGAACCACTTGTCGTAGATCTTCGCGATCTCGCCCGAGCGCATGACCGCACCGACCGCCTTGTCGACCAGTGCCTTGAACTGCGGATCGTCCCTGCGCAGCATCATGCTGTACGGCTCCTGGCGCAGCGACTCCGGGATGATCTGGTAGGCCGCCGGCGTCGGCGAGTTGGCGATCTGCCCCGCGAGCAGGATGTCGTCCATCACGAAGGCCGCGGCGCGGTCGTTGGCCAGCAGCAGGAACGACTCGGCGTGGTCCTTGCCGTAGACCTCCCTGACGTCGATGGCCGCGGTCTTCTCGTACTGCTTGAGCAGCGGCACCGACGTCGTCCCGGACGTGGTGGCGATCGTCCTGCCGTTCAGGTCGGCCAGCGTCCTGATCCCCGAGTCCTTCTTCACCGCCGCGGTGATGTTGACGACGAAATAGGTCGGGCCGAAGGCGACCTGCTCCTGGCGCTTCACCGAGTTCGTGGTCGAGCCGCACTCGAGGTCGATGGTGCCGTTCTGCATCAGCGGAATGCGGTTCGCCGAGGTGACGGGCTGCAGGTTCACCTTGAGGGCGGGCATGTTCAGCTCCGCCTTCACCGCATCGACGATCCTCATGCAGAGGTCCATCGCATAGCCGATTGGCTGCTGCTCGTCATCGAGGTAGGCGAACGGGATGGAGGACTCGCGGTGACCGATGGTGATCGCGCCGGTCTCCTTGATCTTCTTCAGCGTGCCGGCGAGCTCTTCGGCCACGACCGGCGCGCTGACCAGAGCGAGTGCCGCCGCAGCGGCGAGCAGCCTGCAGGTGCGCATGGGAGTCCTCCGGATCGTGTGGGCGCGCAGATCTTCATTAAAGCACCTTCCGCGAGCGCCGGATCCACAGGGTCAGGATCGCAGCCCCGTGGCGGCTGTATTGCGCCCGCCCGGCACCGCGGCGGCCCTTCGGATTTCCGGCACGCGGCCGATACGCGACCTGACCGACCACCTCGGCGTAGGGGGGCCGCCGGCGGTCGTCAGCCTCAGGCGCGACCGGGATCCGAGAAGGGGCAGACCGCGACATGCTCGACAACAGAGACGCAGATCAGACCGGCCAGGGCTCTCGTGAGAAGCCGTTCAAGCCGCCGAGTCCTGCGGCCGAGGCCGCGGGGCGGGCGTTCCGCTTCCTGCAGGAGCTCGCCAGTGACCTGTCGCAGGACTCGATCAGCTTTCCGACCTTCATCGACGCCACCGTCAGGGTTCGGGACGTCCTCAACGACCCGAACACCGACGTCGGCCGAGTTGCGCGGGTCATCAGCGGCGAGCCGCTGCTCGCCGCCAAGCTCGTCCATCTCGCCAACTCGGTGGCCTTCAACCCCGGGGGGCGCAAGATCGCCGACGTGCGCAACGCGGTGACGCGGGTGGGGTTCAACACGGTGCGCGCGACCGCGACCGCCATCGCGCTGGAGCAGTTGCGGGCCTCGAAGGATCTGGCGCTGTTCGCCCCCGAGGCCGAGCGCGTCTGGCGCCACAGCCTCGATGTCGCGGCGATCGCCTACGTCCTGGCACGCGCCCTCACCACGCTGAAGCCCGACGAGGCGCTGTTCGCGGGCCTCGTCCACGACATCGGGCGCTTCTACCTGCTGTCGCGCGCCACGAAATACCCGGAGCTGGTCGCGCACCGGGACGAGCTCGAGGCCGTCATCCAGGAATGGCACCCATCCATCGGCCAGGCGATCCTGCAACAGCTCGACCTTCCCGAAGGGCTCACGATCGCCGTGGCGGAGCACGAGCTCGGCAACTACCGGTTCCCTCCCCGCAACATGACCGACCTCGTCACCCTCGCCAACCTGGCGGCGCATTGCCGCGAGGGCCGGCGTGGGACGACGGCCGCGGACGGAGCCTCCGAGCTGCCGGAGGACTCGCCGGTCTTCCCGCTGCTCGCGGAGGCGGCGGGCGAGGTGCAGTCGCTCATCGACGCCCTGCGCTGAGCCTGCCGGGCGGGCGCCGGGCCGCCCGGCCGCGGCCTATCGGGACTGCTGCCCGGGCATCACGCCGCGCATCATCTCGAGCGGGCTGAGCTGTTCGATCTGCTCGAGCTGCTGACCGCCGCGCTGCACGATCCCCGCCATCCGCTCCATGCCCTGGCGCATCCCATGGACGTCCGTCCCCATCGCCTGAACGTGGGCATTCAGCTGCACGACCTGCTCGGCCATGCGGGCGACCTGTTCCGTCATCACGGTCATCTGCACCGTCATGTCGTGCATCAGCTTTACCATGAAGAGGAAGGCCGCCAGCGCAACCGCTCCTCCGAGTGCGACCAGCAGTCTCTCGAACATGTGAGCACCTCGTCTCGCTCAGGGCCTATAGGGTCGCACGGAAGGACCGGCGTTGCCGCCGGCCCACGCGCGTTCCGGCGCGGAGTTGCGATCGGAGCCACGGGCCTCACAATAGCTACCCGGGCCAGGCACGCCGCCTGGCAGGAGACCCGATGACCGCCTCCCAGGCCGTGGTGGAGATGCTGCGGGACGCGGAGACATTCGCCCGGCTGTCTCCGGCGCAGCTGTCACAGGTCGCCAGCAGGGCGCGCCTCGTCCGGCTCGCGACCGACGAGATCCTGTTCTCGCAGGGGGGGCATGCCGACTGCTTCTTCTATCTGGTCAGCGGGCAGCTGAAGCTCTACCGGCTGTCGCCCGAGGGGCAGGAAAAGATCATCGAGGTCATCGAGCCCGGCACGACCTTCGCCGAGACCCGTGTGTTTCTCGAGAACCCCCGGTACCACCTGACCTGCTCGGCCCTCGCCGACTCGGAGGTCATCGGCATCGACTCGCGTAACTTCCGGGCCGTCCTGCGCGAGTCCCCGGACACCTGCCTGCTGATGCTCGGCGAGCTGAGCCAGCGGCTGGACGGCCTGATCAACCAGATCGATCAGCTCACGCTGCAGAACGCCACCACGCGGGTGGCAGGTTATGTCCTGAGCCGCCTGCCGCGCGGGGCCAGCCAGTACCTGCTGCGGATATCGAAGGGCGTGCTGGCATCGCGGGTTTCGGTCCGTGCCGAGACCCTGTCACGCATCCTGCGGCAGCTCAGCCACGACGGCATCGTCTCGGTGGACAGCCACGGCCGGGTCTACGTCCACGACCTCGAGAAGCTGCGCAAGGCGGCGGGGGCCCGGGAACAGGGCGAGGCGCGGGGCGAGAAGCGCTTTCGGCCGCACCGGGGTTGAGCCAGACGCAAGCGCTGCGGCGGCCAATGAGGCGGCGCCGCTGCCCGCCCCCAACGGCCCCGCCGCTCCTTTCCCTTCCAATAACCGAGGGTATCGCTCTGTCACTCGGGTCGATCTTGGACTATTAGAGTCAGGGTACGGCGCGCGGAGCCGCCGGCAATCCGGAAGCACAGGGGGAGACCCAGCCATGCACAACAGCGACATCGTGATCCACATCGACGAGGCCCTGGACGACGGGCGCATCCACCGACTGGAGAAGGAGCTTGGTGACGAGCGAGGCGTGCTCAGCGCCTGCTGTCACGAGAACACACCGCACCTCATGGTGGTGGACTTCGACGCGGACGCGGTCCGCCCGAGCGAGATCGTCCAGTCGATCCGCAGCCGTGGCCTGCACGCCGAGATGCTCGGCCTCTGAGGCTTGCAGTATTCGGGAACGCGCGACGGCCCTGCGGGGCCGTTTTTCGTCATTGGGTCCGCTCGGTGAGCGATGTTCAGTGGAGCTCGGCCGCCAGCTCGCGCAGCGCGGCGAGCCCCCGCTCCAGCACCGGCGAGTCGCTGTCCGGCGCGTACACCAGGTAGGCGGGATGCCGATACCAGGGGCTGTCCGGCACCAGGAACAGCCGCCCCGCGGCCACCTCCGGCTCGGCCATCCGCCGAGGAAGGAAGCAGGAGCCGCCGTTCGCGAGGATGATCCGGACGGCGAGCCAGCCGATATTGGCCACGACGGCCGGCCGCTCGAGGTCCGGATAGCTCGCCTCGTGCTGGGCGTCGAACGCGGGACCCCAGTCCACGTAGACGTAGTGTTCGTCCGGTGCGCGCTGCGCCGGGTCCGTGCTGACGAGCACGAGCGTCTCGTCGAACAGCCACTCCACGCGCAGACCGGGTGCGTGCTGCGGCGTGTACATGAGCGCGACGTCGAGCGTGCCCTCCACCAGGCGCCGCATGAGGTCCTCCTCGAAGCCGATCTCGGCGTGGATCGAGACGTCCGGCGCACTCGTTCGCATGCGGCCGACCCAGCACGGCAGGTACCCCTCCCACAGCGCGATGCGCGCGCCAAGGCGCAGGCTCGCCGTGAAGCGCCGCGGCAGGCCGACGTCGTGCAGGGCCTGCGCGACCGTCAGCATCAGCGACTTGGCATGCCGGACGAAGCGGCGGCCCGCGGGCGTCAGGCTGGCGCCGGCGCGGCTGCGCACGAACAGGCGGGCGCCGAGGGTCGTCTCGAGAGCCTGGATCCGCGCGCTGACGGTCGACTGGGTGACGTGCAGCCGGCCGGCGGCCTCCTGGAAGCTGCCGTGGGCGACCACCGCGAGGAAGGTCCGGACCTGATCGGTGTCCATGCGATAAATATCGGCTTTTCCGATATCAACGGCCAATAAATTTCGTTGGTCTTTTATTGAACCACCCGAATATCCTGGCTGTGACGCGCAGCCGCTGCGCCCCGGACAGGAGACCACGCCATGATCGCGGTGCGAGTTTTCATGAAAGCGACCAACGAGCCCCTCAAGCGGACGCCGGTCGTGCTGCAGACCGACGCCGACGGCGCGACGACGCCCCAGGCGCTGACCGACCGCAGCGGCGTGGCCCGCTTCGACCTCGCCCCTGCCAGCGGCAAGGTGCTGGTATCCGGGATCGAGCGCTACCACGGCCGCCTGGACGGCGAGATCGCCATCGCGCTCTGGTCCGTCACCCAGTCCGGGGATGGCGCGAACGCGGGGGGCTTCGAGCTGCCGAGCGGCAGCAACGCCTACCCCGGCATGACGACCCGGCGCCTCGTGGTGGACGGCCGCACGGTGCTGACCGACGGTGAAGGCTATCTCGTCGACCCCGCTGAGTGGTCCGAGGCCTTCGCCAGGGCGCAGGCCGCCAAGGAAGGGTTGCTGCTCGGTGCCGAGCACTGGGAGGTGATCCGCTTCCTGCGCGAGTCCTTCGCCCGCCACGGCACCCAGGCGACCGTGCGCGACATGATCCGCCACTTCCGTAACGTCTGGGGCGAAGAAAAGGGCAGCAACCGCCACCTGCACACCCTCTTTCCGCGCGGCGGCCCTCAGAAGCAGGGCAACCGCCTCGCCGGGCTGCTGCGCACCAAGGGCGAGCACTGAGGCAGGGCTGCCTGGTCCGCTCGATTCGGGAGTGATCGCACACGGGATCGGCGGCGAATGCCGAGCCCTTTCCAGGCGTGCCGCCGGAGCCTCAGACCGCTCCGCCGCCGTCCAGCCGCCCGTCGCGCAGATGGTGCAGCCGGTCGAGCCGGCCGAAGATCTTCTCGTCGTGCGTGACGACGACGACGGCCGCGCCCTGCTCGACGGCCACGCTACGCAGCAGGTCCATGACGACGCCCGCGCGCTGCGAGTCCAGGGCAGCGGTCGGCTCGTCGGCGAGGATGATGCGCGGGCGGTTGGCGAGCGCCCGCGCGATCGCCACGCGCTGAGCCTCGCCGCCCGACAGCTTCGCCGGGTAGGCCGCCGCCCGGTGGCCGACCTGCAGGTACTCGAGCAGCTCGCGCGCCCGCGCCTCGGCCTGGCTCGCGCGCTGGCGGGCCAGATCGAGCACCACGGCTACGTTCTCCAGCGCGGTCAGGAATGGCAGCAGGTTGTGGAACTGGAAGATGAAGCCGAGCTTCTCCAGCCGCAGCCGCCGCAGGTCCGTGCGCAGCCAGCGCCCGGCATAGACGAGCTCGCCGTCGAGACGCATCCAGCCGCTGCTCGGCTCGACGATGCAGCCGATCAGATTCAGCAGCGTGCTCTTGCCGGAGCCGCTCGGACCCAGCAGGCCCACCACCTCGCCGGCGTGCAGGTCGAGATCGACGTCCCGCAAGGCGTCGACGCGCGTCTCACCCTCCCCGAAGTGCTTGGACACGCCGCGCAGCTCGACCAGCGCTTCGGCACCCGTTTCCACGTCAGCCCCCGAGCGCGGTGGCGGGATCGACCTTCAGGGCGAGACGGACACCGAGCGAGCTGGCCAGCAGACAGACGATGAGGACGACCACGGCCAGCAGCAGGCCATCCTCCGGCAGGAGGATGACGCGGCGCGGGAAGTGGTCCTTCAGCGAACTGATGAGCAGCGCGCCGACGCCGAAGCCGATGGCCCCCATGGCCAGTGCCTGCTGCGCGATCAGGCCGACGATCGTCCGGTCGGGCGCGCCGATCAGCTTCAGCGTGGCGATCTCGCGCAGCTTTTCGAGCGTCAGGGTGTAGAGGATCAGCGCGATGATCACCGTCGACACGATCAGGAGCAGCACGGTGAACAGGCCGATCTGACGGCGCGCCTTTTCCACCACCGAACGGGTGAGCAGGTCTTCCTGCTCGCCCTGCGTCAGGGCAACGAGGTGCTTCCAGCGCGTGACCTCGACGGCGACGCGCGCGGCCGGAACGCCGGGCGCCACGCGTGCCAGTACCGCGTTTACCGTGTCCTTCTGCGCGTCCGCCGCCCCACGCGCAGCCTGGTTGCGTGCCGCCGCGCCTTCCAGCTCGAACTGCAGCTGCTGCGCATCGCGCAGGTCGAGATAGACCACCGGGTCACCCCCGGAGGCCAGTTGCCCTTCGACGAGGCCAACGACGGTGTAGACGTTGCGCCCCAGGCTCAGCCGCTCACCCAGCGCGAGACCCGTGGCGCGATCCGCCAGCAGCTCGAAGTGGCTCCGTGTGAGCGGGCGCCCGGCGACGACGCGGCTCGGACCACCGGGCCGGCCGGGCTCGAACCCGACCGCATAGAGACGCAGTCGCGCGTCGCGGTGCCGGGCCTCGATCGCCTGGTAGGTCACGCTGCCCGCCGCCACGACGCCCCGAATCCGCGCCACTGCCTCGCGCGTGTCGCCGGGAACCCGTGACGCCTCGGCGAACGGACCGCGCGTCCCGGATTCGACCACCCACAGGTCCGCGCCAGGCGCGCGCGCCAGGGCCAGGGCGTCGAACTCGAGGCCGCGGAAGATGCCGATCATCGACAGCACGATACCGAGCAGCAGGCTCAACCCCACGCACGTCAGCAGGAAGCGGCCGAGGTTGTGACGGATGTCGCGCGAGGCGAGGTTCACCTGGAGGTCCCGCGAGCGACGACGGTGGCGGGACCGCCCTCGCGCAGACCGGCCGTCGGCGCCGCCACGACCTGCGCGCCGTCCGGCAGACCGGCGGCGATCTCCACGCGGCCGTCGAGCAAGCGGTGGCCGAGGGCGACGCGGCGCCGGGCGAGGCGGCCGTCCTCCAGTGTCCAGGCCATTGCGCTGCCGGGCGTGTCCTCGGCGAGCGCGGCGGCCGGAACGAGAAGGGCCGTCGACAGCCGCGCGACCTCGATCTCGACGTCCGCCTGCTCGCCGAGATGCAACGCCCCCGGCGGGGCATCGAAGGCCACGGCCACCCGCCGTTCCTCGCTCACCCGATCACTCTCGACGTCGATGCGGGCGACGCGTCCGGAGAAGCTGCGGCCCGACAGCGAGCGCAGCCGGATTCGCGCAGGCTGGCCGACCTCCAGCGGTCCTGCGGCGGCCTCGTCCACGTAGGCCGCAACCCACACCGACGCCGGGTCCATCACCGTGAACACCGGCTCCCCCGGGCTGAGCGCCGTGCCGAGCTCGTGGCGACGGTTGACGATGGTCGCGTCGTACGGGGCGGTCAGGGTGTGCTTGGCGAGCCGCGCCTGCTCGAGCCCCTCGCTGGCCCTCGCCTGCTCGACGTTGGCCTGAGCGAGCGCCAGCGCCGCGACGGCCTGCGCCAGCTCCGCATTGGCGACCTCGGCGCCCGACTGACTGCTCTCCGCGGCCTCGGCGGACACCGTCCCGTCGCGTACCAGGGCCTGCTGCCTCCGGTTGGTGCGCTGGCGCTCCTCCAGCACGGTGCGGGCCTTCGCAAGATTCGCCTCCGCCTGGTGGACCCCGGCCTCGGCCTGATTCAGGCTGGCCCGGGCCTGCGCCGTGCGCGCCTCCTGCTCGCGCCGGTCGAGCCGGGCGAGCACCGCACCGCGCACCACAGCGTCCTGCTGGTCGGCGTGCAGCTCGGCAAGCGTGCCGATGACCTCGAAGCCGATCCGGCTCAGCACCCGTGCCTCCACCGTTCCGAGGCCGTAGACCTCCACTGCGACGTTCGGCTCGATGTCGGCGACGGTCGCTGCCACCGGCCGGAGGAACCGGTTCCATGCGGCGAGGGCCAGGCCACCCGCCAGGACTGCGGTCGCGAGGTAAGCCGGCCGGGCTCTCACGGGCTCGTGTCCCGCCGGCGGGTCGGGGAGACCCGCAGGTCATCGAGGCGAAGGCCGCCTACCACCAGAACTCCGGGTAGCGGCGCGACGCCGGGATGTTGTTCACGAGCAGGCCGACCGCGACGAGGATCAACGGGCCGACCGTCGCGGGCACGAGCACGTACAGGAAGCCGAGACGGTGGATCTCGGCGGAGCCGATGACGGCGATGAGGGCCGTCGCACCGCCGGGCGGGTGCAGCGTCCGGGTGGCATGCATCGCCGCGATGGCGGTCGCCACCGCAACCGCTTGCGCGAGCCAGGGGTCGGCCTGGAGCAGCTTCCAGGCGGCGACCCCCACGAGGGCGGACAGCACGTGGCCGCCGATCACGTTGCGCGGCTGCGCGAGCGGGCTGCGCACCGCGCCGAAGACCAGCACCGCGGACGCCCCGAACGAGCCGATCATGAGCGTGAGGTCCAGGCCTGCGAAGACCAGCGTGTTGATCCAGGCGATGGCCCCGATGCCGAGGAAGCCGCCGACCCAGGACCACGCGATCTCCGCGGTGCTGACCCGCGGCGGGCTGCCCTGCGGCGTGCCGCGCATCTTGGCGACATACGCGGCGATCTTCATGACGCCAGGTCTGTCCCGCACTGCGTGATGAAGTCCTTGCGCAGCAGGATGCCGCGCAGCCGCCCATCGGCGCCGGTGACCGGCATGCTGCGGCCGGGGTGGGCGCGGAAGGCGGCCAGGATCTGCCGGAAGCCCGCGTCCTCGGCGACCGTGACGGCGGGCGCGGTCATGGCCGCCGCGACGGGCGTCTCGTGGCAGCGGTGACCGAGGGTGCCGGGCTCCCCTAAGAGGCGCAGCAGGAGCTCGAGGAAGCTGTCGGCGTGCAGGCGTCGCAGGAAGTCGGTTTCCGTCAGCACGCCGATCACGCGCCCCGCATCGTCGACCACTGGCAGGCTCTTGAGCCCCTGCTCGACGAGCAGCCGCGCCGCCTCGTCCATCCGGGCGTCGGCCCGCAGCGGCCTGGCGCCGAGCCGCATCAGGCTGCCCGCGCGAATGCCGGCGAACAGGCGTTCCAGCGCGTGTGTGTGGGCGAGCCGGTAAACCTCCCGGAAGTCGCTCGTGGTGATGTCGATGTACCCGGGAATGCGACGCATCGCATCCAGGATGTCCTCATCGGAGAGCTCGAGGTCTGGCATCTGCGCTCCGTCATTCGCCGACCGGCGCGGGAGGAGCCGTGCCGCCGCCCGGGAAAGGCCGGTGGCGTCGGCCGACTGCACGTTGCGTGGATTGTTCCACGCCGGCTCGCCGCGTCGACTTGACTGCCGTCAACCGACGCCGGCGGGTCGCCCGCTCACGTCACCTCCTGCAGCAGCGCGGCCCAGCCAGCCCGCTCCCGCTCCGGTGTGAACAGCGACCGTCGTGCGGCGCAGCCGGCTTCGAGACTCTCGTAGAAGGCGCGATCGGACTCCGCCCGCACGAGCAGCGCGCGCAGCGCCGCGGCGTCCTCGACCGGGTAGTAGCCGGGGTAGTCCGCGCCGAGCAGCCCGACCGATCCGTCGATCCGCGACGCGACGACGGGAAGCCCGGCGACCACGGCCTCCGAGATCACGTTCGCCCCGCCCTCCATGCGCGACGGCAGCGCGAGCAGGTGCGCGCTCGCGTAGACGCGGCGCAGGCGGCCGTGGGCGATCTCGCCGTGCCAGCGGTAGCGCCGGTTGACGGCCATCTCGGCCTCTGCCGCAGCAGCCCAGTCCGGCGTGTGGGCACCGCCGTAGTGCTCGACGCGCAGGCGGCTCCCGCGCGGCAGGTCGCGGACCGCGTAGGCGGGCCGCAGCGGGTCCTTCTCCTCGCGCAGGTGCCCGGCGACGCAGACGCGGAACGCGCCCTTGACCGGTGCGCGGCGGGCGATCGGGCGGGCCGACTGGTAGATGACGCGCACCTTGGCCCGATGCTCGGGCGGGACCGTTTCGCCGATCAGATCGTGCAGCCCCACCAGCCGGTCGGCGAGCGCAACGGAGCGCAGCGTGGGCTCTGGGTGGCTGTGGATGAAGCGGTAGGCGTCGGTGCCGGTCAGCGCCACGACGAGTGGCCGGCCCGGATATCGTTCGGCAAAGCGCGCGATCGCGTCCGCGCTGCGCCAGGCGTGCAGCGCGACCATCAGGTCGGCGGGCTCGCCGGCGTAATCCATCGAGACATCGACCCGGTGACCGAGCCCGCGCAGGATGGCGGCCCAGCGCGCGGCGGTGGCCCGGTTGCCGGCGCGCGAGCGTGGCGGGGCGGGGGTGATCAGGCGGATGCGCATTGAGGACCCTCCGTGAAGTGTCGGCAGTCTCTGCGTCCGGCCCTGCCCCAGGCAATCCCCGCGCAGGAGACGCCGCCCCCCGTGTCCCTGGATAACCTGCCGCGGCGGTGGTGATGGCGCCGCCTCGATTCTGAGAAGATGGCGGACGGAGGAGACCCCATGGATCTGCCCACCCCCGCCAACCTCATCGCCCAGATCGTCGATGCCCGGGCCCGCACGCTCACCCTCGTCGATGGGCTCGACGCCGCACAGCTGATGGGCCCGAAGCTCGCCATCGTCAACCCGCTGCGCTGGGAGATCGGCCACACGGCCTACTTTTACGAATACTGGGTGCTGCGCCGGCATCTCGGCGAGGCACCGGGCCGCCCCGACGTCGACAGCCTGTACGACTCGATCACGATCGCCCACGACGACCGCTGGAATCTGCCGCTCCCGTCACTTCCCGACACCCTGGCGTACATGCGGCAGGTGCAGGAGCGGGTCGCGGCACACCTGGCCAACGACGCGCCCGACGCCCGGCGCGACTACCTTGCGCAGTACGCGGTTTTCCACGAGGACATGCACACCGAGGCCTTCACCTACACGCGCCAGACCCTCGCGTACCCCGAGCCGGCCATCGGTACGGGAACGGAACCGGCCTGGCACGCGGGCGGCCTGGCCGGCGACGTCGCGATCCCTGGCGGCACGTTCGTGCTCGGCGCAGGCAGGGAGGACGGCTTCTGCTTCGACAACGAGAAGTGGGCGCACCCGCGCGAGGTGCGGCCGTTCCGCATCGCCCGAGCGGCCGTGAGCAATGCCGAGTACGCCGCCTTCGTCGACGACGGCGGCTACCGCCGGCGTGAGATCTGGGACGACGCGGGCTGGGCCTGGCGCGCGGAGCGCGGGCTCGACCACCCGACCTACTGGCGGCGCGGTACCGACGGCTGGGAGCTGCGCCGCTTCGACCGCTGGGTACCGCTGCCGCCCCACGCCGCCGTGATCCACGTGAGCTGGCACGAGGCGCAGGCCTGGTGCCGCTGGGCGGGCCGCCGCCTGCCCACGGAGCTCGAGTGGGAGGTGGCCGCCGCCGGCGAGCCGACCGCGGACGGCAGCGCACTCGCGCCGCGCAAGCGCCGCTACCCCTGGGGCGATGCGCCGCCCACGCCGGCGCTCGCCAACCTCGACGGCGGCGCGCTCGGCACGATCGACGTCGGCGCGCTGCCCGCCGGGGACAGCGCCTTCGGCTGCCGGCAGATGATCGGCAACGCCTGGGAGTGGACCGATACGGTCTTCGGCCCGTACCCGGGGTTCACGCCCGACATGTACCAGGACTACTCGCAGCCGCTCTTCGGCTCGACGCGCGTGCTGCGCGGCGGCTGCTGGGCGACCCGCGGCCGGCTGATCCGCAACACCTGGCGCAACTACTACGGGCCCGACCGCAACGACGTGCTCGCCGGCCTCCGCACCTGCGCCCTGCCATGACCCAGCCGACCATCGAATTCCACGACCTGCACCCCACGCCGGCCGATTTCGCGGCGGAGGTGCTCGCCGGCCTGCGCCGGCGGCCGCGCTACATCCCGCCCAAATTCTTCTACGACGCGCGTGGCTCGCAGCTCTTCGACGCGATCACCGCGTTGCCCGAGTACTATCTCACGCGTGCGGAGGTCGAGGTCCTCACGGCCAACGCGGCGGAGATCGCGCGGCGCGTCGGCACCGGCAGCCTGCTGGTCGAGCCGGGCGGCGGCAGCTGCGCCAAGGTTCGTATCCTGCTCGAGGGCCTACGCCCCTGCGCCTACGTCCCGATGGACATCTCGCGCGAGCACCTGCGCGCCGCCGCCGAGCAGGTCGCGGCGGAGTTCCCCTGGCTCGAGGTGCACGCGAGCTGCGCCGACTTCACGCGCGCGATGACGGTGCCCGCGAGCGCCCCCGAGCCCGAGGGGCCGCGCGTCGCCTTCTTCCCCGGCTCGAGCATCGGCAACTTCGACCCCGAGGGCGCGGTGGGCTTCCTCGCCGCGGTGGCGGAGCTCGTCGGTCCGGGCGGGTTCCTGCTGATCGGCGCCGACCGCAAGAAGGACAAGGCGGTCCTCGACGCGGCCTACGACGACGCGGCCGGCATCACGGCGGCGTTCAACCTCAACCTGCTCGAGCGGATGAACCGGGAGCTCGCGGCGGACTTCGACCTCGCGGCCTGGCACCATCGCGCCTTCTACAGCGAGGCGCAGGGCCGCATCGAGATGCACCTCGTGAGCGCGCGCGCGCAGGTCGTGAAGGTCGCCGGCGAGGCGTTCGGGTTCGAGGCCGGCGAGACCATCCACACGGAGAACTCGTACAAGTACGGGATCGAGGAGTTCCAGGCCCTAGCGGCGCGCGCGGGGTTCCGGCCCGACGCCGTCTGGACGGATGCGCGCGGGTTGTTCGCCGTGCATCTGCTCCGTGCCTGATTCGGCTGGCGGGAGCGCCGCCTCGTTACCATGACAACGTTTTGGGGGGACTGACTTTCTGATGCGCGCAACGGGCACGCCGGTCGTCAAGGATCTGGTCCTGGTTGGTGGCGGCCACGCGCACGTGTCCGTGCTGCGCCGCTTCGGCATGAAGCCGATGCCCGGCCTGCGCCTGACGCTGATCGCCCGCGACGTGCACACGCCCTACTCCGGGATGCTGCCGGGCTACGTCGCCGGGCTCTACGCGCACGACGACTGCCACATCG
>Ga0102851_10000188_pt1 | contig 27670 bp, 41 predicted proteins | sample Mud3Dept3metaG_FD_79558 | JGI IMG/M metagenome (GOLD analysis project Ga0102851, IMG submission 79558) | Freshwater wetland microbial communities from Ohio, USA, analyzing the effect of biotic and abiotic controls - Mud 3 Core 4 Depth 3... | ecosystem: Environmental > Aquatic > Freshwater >... | reverse complement strand
TAAATATCTTTTAGTTGGAAAGAACAAAGGAATATTTGCAGTGTATTGTTCAAATATCGACATAGTAGATACATTATAAGGATAATGAATACATCCTTTGAAATCAGCAATATTTTGCCATGCATGACCTGCTTTCATTGCATCATGTTTATAAATCATTCTCCCGGATTGTTCTTTTATCCTGAAACTGCCAAAATAAAGAAACATATCATAAACAGGGTTATAACTCATTCCAGTGTATTCGCAAAGTGATGGGATGTATCTTACTGGTCTATCAAGAAAACCTTCAGCATATTTTTTGTCGTACAAATTATTTGCACAAAGAAAAATTCTATGATCATCAATACCCTTTTGCAAAAATTTGTTGAATTCTTCCCATAATTCAATATTATGTTCCGCTCCACATTCATATCTTATTGGTATTTGAATTATTATTGGTTTGTTGGACAATTGATACAACATAGAAAAAATTGGTGGATAGCAACAGATAAAACCATCATATTTATCAAGATCCTTTTTGTATGTATTATAAAAAGAATCGAATTTCCTTTGACTAATTGTATTACACCAATTATCATTATTAAGTTCAGGTACATTACCGATAGGTCTACCAACAATTGATGAATGACCACTTAATGAAATTTCTCTAACAGTATGACCTAATTGATTAAGGATATACCGTATATCCGCAATAACGGAAATGTGCTGATCAATCGAAAAGAAATTCATTATTTTTCTTTCTTGTAAAAGTAAATTGGATGATTAATGTATACTTCTGTTTTCAACATTCTTTTTATACCATCTGAATAAATTTGATCTTCACCAAATGATTTTGGTGGAAAACCTATTCTTAAAGCAATCTCACGTTTTACAGGATTAAGATGATTAGGAGTCCTATAAAATGCATCAGGCCCGGTATACCACGACTGAAATTGTCGAGAATGTTTGAATATACCTTTAATTCCCATATAGTCAATTATACCTTCAATACCAACACAATCAGGTTTACTTTCTAATGCTTTCATTATTGATTCAATATAATCATTGGACACATCGTCATCATCATCAACAAAGCAAATGTATTCTCCTCGTGCTCTGGAAAGAAGGATATTCCTTTTCTCACCTATCGTCTTTTCTCTGTTATCAATTTCAGTAATATATTCAATTCTTGCAAATTTCTGATCTTTATCATAAATCATTCCTTGATCTTGCAATTTATTGCATATAAAATCAAGTTCTCTTTTTCTTTCAATTAGAGAACAAATCAGAATAGATAAAATTATTGAAGAATGTTCCACTGTCCTACTCCATTCTCAATAAGATTTTTTGCACATAATGTTGCATAAGTAGTTGCTAATTTCATATTTTCTTTTGTGCTGCATACTTTCTGAATAGGATTCAATCGTTGATAAGTTTCATCCCAAAGTTCTTTTGGTTGTGCAGATGAATGGTTATGTTGAATAATGACATCAGGTAAATAATGTATTGTCCCTGTCATCATTCCCACCATTGTCCATATTGCATCTATCATATCGGCATGAAAATATTCACACATGAAAGGTTTATTAGTCAATTCAATCATTTCTCTTGTAGTAAATAAATTAACTGCACATGATTCATGAGCTGTAAAGTTATCATCACAATAAACAATTGCCTTTCCATCATATTTATTTACTATATCAAGTATTCTAAATTCCCATTCTTTAGTTTTAAAAAGCATATCATCGCCTAACATGCTTACAATTGCATCTTTAAATTTTGTTTCTTTATACATTTTATTGAAATAAAGAGATAAATTAGGTTGAATAGTATCTTCATCAATTATTTCGAAACAATTCTTATCATGCCAATTATAACTATTAAGAAAATTCCTTGTTTCCTTATCATTAATATTTACACAAAAAGAAAAACATACATTATTAATATCACTTACAGTACCATATACACTATAAATAAAACTGCTTAACCTATCAATTCGTTTATAAGTTGGAAGCATTAAACAAATTTTTTTATACTTCCATGAATTACTCTTCAATAGGTGACTTTCAACTCTGGTAAATTTTCCATTAATATCAGTACAAGGCATCCCTATAAAATGCCCGCTTTCTTCCAGTGGAGGAAGAATTATTTCTTTACCTGTTATTAAAAGATTAGATTCATTGTCACGAACGTGCGCAATATGATTATCTTTAATTATCGGCCATACAAAATTGTAAAGAAAAATTTGATCGCATCCATGAAATCTTCTATTTTTGTGTTGTGATTCGGTTTCCTTAACATTTAATAGAAAACTATTTATATCTCTTTGCATATTAGGAATACAACCAGGAATAGCTCCCCATGTGCCACCAAGAATAGGAACATTGTGATAATGATTATCTCTTATAATATGAAACGGTTTATTTGATTTTATCCAATCATTAACAGCAGTAACCTCTCTTTCTGTAGGTTGACAATCAGTATCCCTGACTATAAATCTTTCAATATCAGAATCATCCCACATAGGAGCAAAACGCCAAAACATACCGAGTACATCGGTTGCTTTTGGCATTAATTTTATTTCAGTATTCCCAAGAGATAATATTTTATCTTGAAGTTCTTTATTAATCGAATCATCAATATAAAATCTACATACCCAATCAGGATAAAACTTCTTACTATTAATTATATTGCTTATTGCACCATTTATATATAGTGATTCATTTCCCCAAAGTGAAAATGATATAACTTTTTTCATATTATGCAACCATTCCTACATAATGACCATCAATAGGATCATCAATTTCAATTTCGTTTCCTGTATAACGCAGCCCAGGATTGTTTTTCCTTATATGAGCTATATGATTATTTTTAACGAATGGCCATACATGAGCATTTAAAAAGGTTTGATCGCATCCATGAAATACACCTCTCGGATTATTTTTGTCGGGATATAAATTACTGAAAAAAATTCCAATTCTTCTCTCAAAATTTGGTATACAACCAGGAATAGCTCCCCATGTGCCACCAAGAATAGAAGATCCATGAGAGTGATGATCTCTTATAATATGAAATGGTTTATTACTTTCAATCCATTCATTTACTAAAATTGATTCACGTTTAGTAAATTTGGAATCAGTATCCCTGACTATAAATCTTTCAATATCAGAATCATCAAACATTGGATGAAATCTCCAAAACATTCCCAACATATCGGTTGTTCTGTTCATATGAATAAGTTCCGATTTTGTTGATGCAATCTTGTCAACTATTTCCAATGATACAGAATCATCATAGTAAAATCTGCAATTCCAATCAGGATAAAATTTTTCTCTTTCAACTGCATTCCATACAGCACCATCACAGTAAAGTGAATTGTTTCCCCAAAGTGAAAAAGAAATTATTCTCTTCATGAAGCAACTCCTAATTTCTGCATAAGTTCATTAAATCTATTATTTAATTGTTCAATGATCATATTATTACCTTCTGTTTTAAACTCTTCATAGAAGTAAAGACGTTTCGGAATATATATTTTTTTAGTCAGTACAAACATGATATCTTCACGTTTTAATTGTTGTCCAGCTACAGAAGCACCACCTCTTTTATTTCCGCCTTTAAACATTCTTCTTATAAGTATTGGATTTCTACCAGGAATTTTTATAAAGTTTAAATTAAAATCTGAAGGTCTTCTTCCTTTTGCATCCGGATGCACTGGAATAGAGAAACACGTTCCACCTTTCGCAGTTGCATATCCGTTAAATTCGAAGTGTTGATGCAATTTTAAATACCATGCATTTTTTGCAACCGTAATTGTTCCAACTAAATCTTGACTATCTATAAAAGTTTTTACATCAAGAGACATTGCAGCAGTTCCACTTTGTCTATTAAGTCCATAATTTTCCGATTTCCTACCACTTAATTGCTCTTTATCAAGATAACCTGAATACCTTTTTAAACCTTCCTTAAATCCTATATTTAAAGCATCTTCAAATTGCTTTGGAAACTTTTTCCATTTTTCAGCAATTTCCTGAAAGTTATTTTTAAAATCAACAATCATATTATTTGTCTTATATAAGGTTCAAGAAGATGCATTGTTTCATTAGTTAATCTATTCTTATTCTCATAAGTTGATCTTTGATTCGTACCGTCTTTTTGTGTACTAGTTAAATCAAAGTCATCTTTATGTTTCCAGTAATAACGTACCTGTATTTCGCATGCACGTACTATATCAGGATATTGTTCAACTAATGATTGTCTTGTAATAGTAGTTAATACTGCCGTATTTGTTGTTGCTGTTGTTATATTTTCATCAGAATATTCAGCAAGAGTTTCTCCTGCTTCAAATATTCCGTATAAATTCTCAATTGTTAAAGTTGTAGCCGTCTTTGCCTTTACAATTCCAACCGCTTCCGAAGTTTGACCATAACAATAAGTACCTGCAGTCCATGTACCTGTCATTATACAAGTGAATAAGGAATTTATTCCACTATATGCAAGACCTCCAATATAAATAATTCTTGTACTTTTAAGTGCAAGTGTCTCTGGAGAAAACGGCGTGATTATACTATCAATATTTTTACCTATTATACAATCATCAATTTCACTTTCATTCGTACCATCCCATTTTCCTTCAGTGTCTCTATATACACTTGTTAAAGAAATAATAGGATATGCCTTGACAAAAAATTGAACATCTCTCTCGCTTAACGTGTCAAAATATTCAGTATATGTATCAATTAAGAGTTCTCTTCTTAAGTATTTTTCTATTTGTTTTGATGCTGTTAAAATCCAAGGGACTATCATCCCTTTTTGAGCTTTAGTATCGGAAAGTGGTGATCCGGCAACAGCAGAAAGATACCGAATCATCCGGTTGTATGATGTAAGAATAAGCATTCGAAAAATTACCTCATTTTAAGCGTTTAAGAAGGCTTACTTAAGCGTTAAAGTAAGGATGAGACGTATCAAAGTACGTCTCATCCTTTCAAAACCCTTAAACGTCGAATTCAAGCACCTGTCCTGCTTCTTGTGTCCGTGACTGTCCTCCAATAAAAGAAGCACTAAAATCGATAGTAATCGGACTGCCTTGAGCTTCCGTTTTCAGGAAGAGATACCTTTTAGTATCTTTACACATAATAGAACCAACCATTAACGTTTCATCATTTGATTGCGTAATATGTGTGAATGCAGCATTGGTAATTGCCGTTGCTGCAGATGGATCATCCGTTGCACTTTCAAGTACCGTGTTAATAAGAGTTGCCAAAGGTCCGGCAATAGTACCTACATTAATTACACACATACAGTCATCAAAAGGTTGTGAATCAAATCCATACCCGGTAGCATTAGTAAATGGTTGTCCGTTATAGTAAATAGTTGCACTTCCTATTCGTTCTGCACGAAAAGTGGGAGTAACAAGTAATCCTTCCGTAGATTTACCATATCCAATCATATTTACCTTCTTTCAAGTTTTTAATTGTTAATTACCATGAAGACTCGGCTGTTTCCGCACCATCACGACCGCAAAAAGCTGCAGCACGCAAGCAATTGCAGTCATATTCGAGAAACATAACCATAAACAATTCATCATTAAGAAGAGCACTTCGACCGCTTGAATCACTTGCTACATCGGAAACCCTGAAAATAGGATCTCTGAAGGAAGCATATACGAACTTGCTCCAATCTCCTGTAATAACCTTTGTGCATGTTGATGAATTTCCAACAAGCGGAGTCATTGGTATTTGAGTAGTTGATTCAATTTTTACTTTTAAAGCATTCTGGATATCAGCAACATCAAGTAAAAGCTTTGGAAGTTTCGGCATTCCTTTGCCGTTAGTTTGACTACTATACATTTCAGCAGTCTCACGCAACATTCCCCAGTATGCACTCGGATGCATAATAGTTCCATAAGTTGCCGTATCTCTCAACTCATTTGCAACTGCAAGAGCTTGTTTCATTGCTGCAAGATCATCAATACTGAAACGTTTTCCATTCGTTGAAATTGCTTTTGTACCTGTCATTTGAGAATAAAATTCAAGAATACCTTTTCCTTCACTATCCGCACCTTTTCCGCAAGTAAGACATCGTGATAGCTCAACTGAAGTATCCAATGCCATTTTACCTTTTACTATCATTTCAATGGCATTATTAGTTTGATCAAGCAATCGATTTGACACACGTACATATGTACCGATCTTTTTTGGTCTCAACCATTCCAATTTAAAAGTTGCTGCTGATTTAGTAGGTGCTTCAGTTTCCCCCAATGAATAAGCAGTCAAGTGACCGTTGTCCACTGGAATAGGCATGTCTCCTTTAAGGTTCTCAAATTTCAATACAGGCATTTTAAGAATTGCCGTATTTGCATACACAACATCGATAACATCACCCTGATAGATTTGAGGAGGAACAATAAACCCACCTGAAGAACCATCCGTTGCATTGTAATCCTTTGCAATCATTTTTCCGTACTCACTGCAAATAATGCGTTCAAATGATGCAGTTGTATCCCAAAAGTTTTTTGCTGCACTTGCATCAAGATGGCCTTTTGTTACCTTAAAATCATTTGCAAGACCAACAAAAAATTTGGACCAACTGAATCTACTTTTATCTTTTCCATCAAGTCCCGGCAATCCAAATCCCTTCTTTGCCTGTTCTTTAAGATCATTAAGAGCTTTTTCTGTTGCTTCAAGTTTTACCTTCATTTCTGCAATTTCTTTATTTGCAGCATCACTTTGTTCTTTTGCTTTTGCTTCTATTGCTTTCGTAATTCCATCACGAAAAGTAGTAAGCAAGCTTTCGAGTTCTGATTTTTCAATAGGCATAAAAATACTCCTAATTAAATTTTTAAAATGTTTTCAATATTCTTTTTATCGTAAACTGAATTTGAGTTATCAATCTGCTTGATGGAAGCGATAGATTTGTCGGCTATCTCCATAAGAGACTTAAACTTTTCAGTTATTGATTTTTCGATATTTTTCATGTTCTCATTAAATATTTCCATTTGTTTTGTTAAATTTGCAATTCCTTCAATTGCTTTGTTCAAATCGATGTTGATTATCATTTCTTCCTCCTGTTTGATTTCCTTTTCACTTGCCGGTTCAAAAAGAATACCCTTATGATCTTTACAATGAGAACGTGCTTCCGATTCAGTCCATTTATCTTTAGAATAACGATAAGCCTGATCTTCCCATGAATCCTTATTTTTTAATTTACCGTAAATAACAGAGTAAGTTTTTCCGTTATGTTTTCTTGTACCTCTTCTGAATTCATCATACTTTCCAGGTTCATTCAATCTACATGCATGTTCATTCGGGTAAGGTTTCTGTACATATTCAATATCAGCTTTTTCCATACATGTTTCGCAATTATCATCATCACAATGCATTTCAATGATAGTTTTTGGTATTTGTAATACTGAATAGAAAACATCAATAAGACTATTATCCAACATTTTCTGTTTTTCCATAATATCAAGATCAGCTTTTACCAACTGCTTTCTTATCTGTTCTGAATTACAAGATTTTAAAGCAGCAGCAAGAGCTTCCACGTTCGCTGGAATAGAACACACACTATGTTCCAATTTTTCTACGGAAAGAAATTCAATTCCATATTTACCAAGTCCTAAATTTTTTCTTTCTTCATCTGTATGATCATATTTTGCACCGTTTGATTTTGGAATAAAACCAATCGAACCACCTATCATAGCACCAGAGTCAACCATCCTGAATACAAGATCGCTTCTTCCAGTGGTATCTACTGTATTGTCAAGATATAGGTCCCATGAACGCCATCCGATAATACTCTTATCAATCCATTCCTTGACTGATTGTCCAACAGGAAAATCACTTTTATTATGTGCAAACATAACAACAGGATTAAGACGGTAGTTTTTATTGTCAATACCTTTTGCACGAACAATATCACCATCCCTGTCGGGACTTTCGGTTGTAGTAATTCTCTCAATAACTCTTTTCTCATATCCGGGAATGAATTTCAATTTAATATCATCACAAAGCTTTCTACACTCATCTTCAGTCAATGAAACAATACGTGGATTTTCTTTTAATCCATTAACAGATTTTATTTGCTTTTCCTTTATTCTCTCTTCAATTTTTGGTGATGACATTCCGACCTTCCTTTTTATTATTTAGAATTGCTTTGTTATCGTATTTAGCATCTTTGCGCTTAAAAGGTATTTTTATTCCTAATTTTGTTTTTGTGTTTTTTGTAAAAGATACATTTCTCATAAATCACTCCTTAATTATTGCAACAAATGAACATCGACAATTAATAACTTCTTCCGCTGTACCATTTGGATCTCTTGGATATCGTAAACCAGAAGCAAATTCTTCTCCATACTTAACTATATTGCCATCAAGCACTACATGTGTGTCACGTACCTTTTCATCATGTGCCGTAATCCATTCAATTTCCTCTATACCTTCTTGTTTGAAAATATCCGCTCTTGTTAAAGATGCAATACTTCCCATTTCGGTACGTGCAATAGTTTTTGAACTTGACATACCACCAAGATCAAAAAGACCATTAGGAATAATCGGTTTTCCTAACCGTACTTCATATACATCTTTAACAGCTTGCTTAATTCTATTCCTCATTTCATTAACAGTAATTCCTTCTTCTGATCCTTGTTTTACAGTTGCATTAATTGCATCTCTTGCATTAATGAAAGTATTGGTATTAATCTTTCTTAAGTTAGCTGCACGTACACTTGTCCAGTAGTCAATTTGTGTACCTACTACATCCCACTCAATTCCCCGATGCAATTCATTTTCAACTTGTTTCTTTTCAAGTGCAGCTTGAAGCTTTGCAGCTTGTTTGTGCATTTTTAAAAGTTTAAATGTTTCCATTGCTTCATCAGGAAGAAATTCCCAACCACTTATATTAATTCCTTTATCAACAAAAGCCTTAATTGACTTTTCTTCCTTTACCAAATTATCAATTTTATCAAGAATATCGTTTCGTTGACTTATAAAATATTGATCAAGGGATTTCCTGAATTTCTGTTCAACCGGATCAAGTACGGACTTTATATATTTAACGGAATATTCATTATCTCTTTCTTCAATACTCTTTCGTTTTCCTTTAATTGATAATGTTTCCTGTAAAGGTATAGCAGGAGTAGTGCTTTGTGTCAACCTTTCATTCAGAAATGGCCATTGCTCCAAATCTTCTTTTTTCAATTGCACACCAATAATACGTGATGCAAGTACCGGTGGAAATCCCATCTGTTGACATAGCAGCCCGCCAGTTGTCACTCTTTCCTTAAGATCCGATTGAAGAGCTGGAATTTTACTATAATCAGAAGTTAATAAAACTTTTCCACTGTCAACAAAATCCACCCATTGATAATTGAAAGCATCAACTATCAATTTATCAAACGGTATATAAGTGTCATACCAAAGAAGTTTTCTGCCTTCTCTGATAGTAGCAAAGTTAATATCCTCATAATCACCAATTGCAATACGGTTCAATCCATATGAACCTAAAATCTTTTGTCGTATCCATTTACCCTGTTCAAGATTTTGCATTTCGCTTGGAGAAAGACCCAGTTGTTCATATTTTAGTGCTCCTGTAAGAAATGCAACTCTTTTCCTATCCATTCCGGTATATTGCCGATACCACTCATCTTTTATTTTGTCAAGTTCTTCTTTTTCAATATATTGTTCGGATGTTACAAGTCCATTTAGTTGACCGTCGTTATTAAAAACATTTTTATTGTAAATATCTCCATTTACATCCAGCTCAACTGATGATGCGATAGATGAATATGATGATATACCTTTTAACATATCATAAGGATTAGGCAAATACACTCGAATGATTTCACCATGTTCAAAATGTATTTCTGATTCAGTAATACCAGGGATTTTAAAAGTCCACCCTTTAATATCTTCCATACCCCTTGAAGATTTTTCTTTCCAGGGCTCAAACCATGATTCGGAAAAAGGCATTAGTTCATCGGGTATATCACCTCTATCAAGTCTTGCAGGCTCATCAGTAAATCCATTCCAGGGAATAATGAAACACTGTCCACCAGAAGACGAATCCCTATTCTTATCAGGTAGTAAAAGATTTGCAGCAATGGACCATAAGAAAGTTGTTTTTGTCATTAACTTATTAGGTTTACTCAATCGTTCATTTACAATATGATTTGCAATTACTTCACTATTAATTTTATTATTGATATTATGTTCAATTTGAGAAATGTTATTTGCAATTGTACGAACACATGCATATACCCATACATAAAGCTCATATGGTCTGCTTAAAATATCCTTGACAGTATTCTTACTTCTATCAATAATCCAAAAAGAAGGATCAAGATTAGGAGCGGAATCACTGCTTTTCTTTATATAATTATTACCATTTTTATCAAGTAATAAACTTTTCATTTATATATCTCTTTTAAAAATGATTCATATGTACTTTCAATTCCTTTTTCTAAAGAAATTTTATGTGTCCAACCTAAACTATGGATAAAACTACAATCAAGAAACTTGCGAGGTGTACCATCGGGTTTAGTTGGATCAAACTGCACAATACCATTAAATCCAATAATATCTTTAATCATATAAGCAAGTTTCTTTATTGTAATCTCTATACCAGATCCTATATTAACAATTTTACTATTAGAATAATTATTCATTAAATAAATACATGCATCTGCAAGATCATCAACATGTAAAAATTCTCTTTTTGGATTACCTGTTCCCCAAATAACTACTTCAGAATCATTATATGTCTTTGCAAAATGAAATCTATGAATTAAAGCAGGTAATACATGTGAACTAATTGGATCATAATTATCATTTGGACCATAAAGATTAGTTGGCATTACTGAAATAAAATCAGTACCGTATTGTTTATTATAACTTTGACACATTATAATACCTGCAATCTTGGCAACTGCATATGCAATATTTGTTTGTTCCAATGGACCTGACAACAAACAATCTTCATTAATAGGTTGTGGTGAAAATTTAGGATATATGCAAGAAGATCCAAGAAACAACAATTTTCTTACTTTATGCACTAAACAGGCATTTATAATATTTATTTGAATTTGTAAATTATTATTAATAAAGTCAGCGGGAAACGTATTATTAGCATTTATTCCCCCGACTTTTGCAGCCGCAAGAAAAACGTATTCAGGGTATTCACTGGAAAAAAGATCATCGACCTGATTCTTACACATTAGATCTATTTCGCTATGTGATCTGCAAACAATATTTGTATACCCATTATTCAATAAATTTTTTAATAATGCTGATCCGACAAGACCATTATGCCCGGCGATATAAATCTTTGAATCTTTATCCATTTTATGCCTTTATATGTATTCCAATATTTTTATCAGTACCAACAGAAACAATACCATGTATTCCACCAAGTTTATGAAACTTTCCTGCAGTCAAGTAAATAGACTTTGATTCATGTTGTGAATATCCTTTTCCATATATATTTACATAACCTGCAGTACTAAGTTGAATACCTGACATATTAATAGGATTATTTTCATAATCAACAAATGTTACATTTTTAAATGAATCGATATATTGACTAATATTATATATCTTGTTTGTATTATCAACTTTTATTATTGAACTACTTTCGTATTTACTCCATGTATCTTGAGATATCTGATTATTGTACTGATTAAGAATCCATTCAGTACTCAAATCTTTTTTTAATAAGAATACCTCATCGAATAAGCCACTTGCAAATAAAGACGCTCCATTACGATTACCTATACCAAATAAAACAGATGCAAGTATTGAACTCTCCAAGCCATTATTTACTATAGCAGTATCAACCGAATTACCATCAATAAATATTTTTATTCCAGTTGCAAGACTATTTCCAGAATATGAAAATCCTATCATATGCCAATCAGTATTTAATGTTGCAGTGTCAGTATTAATAATCAATAAGTCAGTTCCACCAATAGATGATCTTATTTGTAATGTTAATTTATTTGTGTCACGTATAGTGAATTCCCATCCGTTATAAGGAGATCCACTATTTAATCTTCCCATTATTTGTTGATATGCATTGAGCACTGATAACTTAATCCATAGATAACCGCTGAATTTTTGTGTTCTTTCAAAATTAGCTGCACTACTATTTGTTAATTTTGAACTTGATGCTGCAACAAAAGATCCACCATTTTTAATCTTTGCAGAAGAAAAAGACACATTACTATTGGTTAAATCATAACTATTAATTCCAGAATCAGTATTGCCTTCCAAGTGATGAACAAGACAAGCTCCAGGATAAACATTTTCTATTTTATTAACTGCAGCATTGTCACCACATACTATATATAAACATGTTTCACAAGTCTTTACATTAACTCTTGTCCATAAAGTAATTGTCTTTAATAATGTATCTATGCTTATTAATTCATAAGGGACAGCATAACCATCTATATCATAAATATGTATATTACTTCCATCACTTAAAACATTGTTCCAAAAATCATTATCTGAAGATGGAGTAGATATTATAAAAGGTAAACAATACAAATTCTCAGCTTTAGCGGAAACGACTAATTTCAAATCAGTACTATAAGAACTTATTGATTTTTTCCATTCACCTAAATCAACTATTTCAAGTGAATCGGAAGTTGATCCACATATATATGCATATCTACCGGAAACGAAAATGCCAAGTGGTGCACCTATTGACGCACCTCCATCTTCGTTTGCAATAGATCCTACAAACATAGGATTAAATGGATCAGACCAATCAAATACAGATAAAGCATTACTTGCAGTAGCACAAGCAAATATAAATGATCCTTCAACATGCAATCCATATGGAGTATCTAGAATAGCTCCATTTTCATCATGTAAAGCTCTTCCGCAATATATAGGTGAAGTAGGATCAGATATATCTATAACAACTAATGTTTTTGATCCGGTTGTTACGACAATAGCGAAATTACCGGACACCTGAACATCGATCGGTAAATACATCGGTATCGATGCACTTGCAGTAATTTTACCTGCATGAACAGGTAATTCTTGATCTGTAATATCTAATATCTCTAATGTATCACCACCATAAGACGCAACATATAAATAATTTCCATCAATCCACAATCCATTGGCACCTGTTAATTCTGCTCCTCCATCACCATCATCGATTGTTGTTACCAATATCGGATTTGATTTATCTGATATATTAACTACCGATATACAATTACCATTCAAGCATGCAACATATGCATAATCACCTTTTACATATGTTTGATTGGCACCGCTTAACCCTTCAAGTTTTCCGCAATGTATAGGATGTAATGGATTAGAAATGTCAACTATCTCAAGTGCATTTCCGGTAAGGCACGATATATAAGCATAATTATCATATATCTCAATATTCTCTGAACCAGTTAATAAAGCTCCACCATTACCATGATTTAATACCGAAGCAACTATTGGTAAAGATGGATTTGTTATATCAATTATATTTAGTGCATTCGACAATCGAGCAACAACAAAAGCATAATTACCTACAACCTTTACACCATGGCAATAATTTAACTTTGAACCTTGTTCGCCATCCAAGATTTTACTTTTATGTGTAATAGTAACTGGATAACTCATATAGACTTTGTTCCTTAAATCTTTACATGTATTCCTGTTGCACTTGTATCTGAAATATTAATTCCATGAATTCCGCCAATATTATGCACTTCTCCTGCCGTTAATGCAATAGATTGACCATCCGCCTTAATACATCCTTTTTCCCATATAGTTACATTACCAGCACCATTAATAATAATTCGAGATATATTAATATCAACTCCGGTTTCCCTATCAACAAATTCAACATCTTTTCCAGCGGAAAGGTATTGAGAAATATTTTCCAACCATCCATTCCTTTCAGCTTCGTTTCCATTAATAGGTACTTTAACTTTTTCAGTTGCCATATTTATACCTCTTATCTTTTAAATATCTTATTTCAACTGTCAATTCTACAATTGATTTATCAAGCTGATGAATTTCATTAACTAATTTCTCATATACTTTTTCATCAGCCTTACGAAGCTCAGTTATGTCAATAGTATTTTGTTTTGTTATTACTGCCGTCTGTTCAAGAAGTTGACAGTTCTTACCATTTGTATAATTAAAACCGAATAACAGAACAATTGTAGTCAATACAATTTGAATCAACCAACTGAATTTTGATATTTGTTTCATTTTATCTTCTCAATTCTTCTATTTCTTTCGACAGTGCATCAATAAGGCCCAACGCTTGATCAAATTGAATATCTACTTTATTGTTCACTGCCCATCGAGAGATTACAAGAATAGCATTAACTCTCTTACTAAACTGATCATTATTTTCTTTACTTGCAAAATTAATACTACACTTCTGAATACTGGAAAGATATCCATCAATAGACAGCTTAAATTCTTCCATCTTTTCATCAATGAACTTCTTTACTTCATTTACATCTGATTGAATCATAAAAACCTTTCTTAAGTAGAACAACTGACACCAGCACCCAACCTGATCTTTTCCGTACCGTACCGAAGTGCAGCTATAGCATGATCAGGTCCAGGTGCTGGTTCATTGATTTTCTCACCTTGTTTATTCTTCATCCATTGCCAACACGAAACTTCATTAATAGTTTCAATGCATCCTTTATCAATTACAATATTCCATTGCTGCAGCCATTGAATTGCATGCCATACTGAATCTTTACCTTTAATAACAGGCTGTGCATTAATTCTGTTTTCTCCCTGATTATGCATTTCACGTATTGATTTTGGTTCTGCATTGTCACACCACACTGGAGAAAGGCCACACATTTGCTTCGATTGTGCTGCTAACACATCATTTGTTGAACCATATACATATACCTCTTGCTGTATATATAAAGTCTTCCTTGATTTATCAACTCCAATTTTTAAAACTGCAGCAGGATCATTCGAGAATCCAAAATCAAGGCCATAAACCGTATTATCAAAATGAAGATCCTTGCAATCACCAATAGTCCAATTTGTAAGAATTAAATCACCGAGAACACCCGGTTTTCCTTTTGCATATACATCATGAAAATAACCTATCTTTGATTCAATCTTGTCATGGTCCTGCTGATCAAGAAATTTATTGTCTTTATGATTAGAGTGAAGAATTAAAATATTTCCTTCAATATATCTTCGAAGTACCCATTGACCATTAAACCATTTTTTAATTATCCAATGATTACGAAAAATAGGATTGAAGTATAGACACATTCTTTTTATGCATGGTGCGATACCTCTCATTCTTAAATCAAGCTGTTCGTAATCGTCCTCAGTGACTTCAGTTGCTTCTTCAATTTCAATATCGGTAATCACTCCCACTGGAACAGTTATCGATTTTATTTTTGCAACATCATCAAGACCTCTAAAATACATTTTTCTTCCATCAACATTGTACTCAATTTCCATAGTTGATTTATTGATATTAAAATGATCCTGAAGTCTTAAACTGTAAATTGCTTTTTCAGTTTCGGAAAATACCGATGTTCGTATTGTATCGGCAACTTTGCGGGTAATAATATAATTGCGTGGTTCACGTATCATCGCAATAACTCTACGTTGAGCTGCAAATACACTTTTACCGGACGAAGCACCACCGTAGATTATTTGTAGTGGACATTGGCAATGAAGATAAGGGAAAAATTTATCGTTGAAGAAGCGTTTCGTAATATGAATGTTTAAATCATACGACATAGAAAAGCTATTTGTTATTGTTATCAGAAGAAGTAACAATAGTTTCTTCATCAGTTCCTATTTCATCTCCTTCCGTAATTTTCACATTCTTTTCGTCATCTATATCGACTGTAACATTCTTTTTTGTAATCTCATGAAACTCTTTTGGTTTTCCTTCAGAATAGTCAGCAATATATCGAACAGCCCAATCCTTCCTCTCCATTGCTGAAAGATACACAAGATGCATTACTGCTTCTTTTTTTGTAATAGGCGACATTGAATAAAATTTTCTTTTTATCTTCAATGGCACTATTGGACTATTAATTAAATCTTCCTTTCCTATTTTGTCAAGTATGTCCTTGAATGAGCGAACATCCGTAGAACCTTTAGGTCTTCCACCGGGATTTCCTGATTCACCTTTTTTCCAATGGTGCGGTGGATGATATCCTTTTGGTTGTCCCATAATTTACAATCCGTAAAAATTTAGTGTTGAAACGATGTTATTGAATATTACTCTTTCTTAAACTAAATATATGCTCCGTTTTTTAAAAATGCAACAAAAAAAAAATCTTAACTATAAATCAATATAGTTAAGATAATTTTATAAATTTAAATATTTATTTTATTTACATCTTCGCATTTTTCCCATATCATCAGATGCATATTGATTCAGTTGTCTATCTCTCCAAAAGCATTCAGGACAATCCTTCTTCTTATCCGGGAATATTGTTCCTCCATTAATAAAACGTTTTGTTCTATCAAGACATAAACATATAGGTTTATTCAACAATTCTCTTTTTTGCCTGTTATTATTATTATCATTATGCTTTTTATCAACCAACCAACAACACACTATCCTTCCTCTTTTACTGCCATACTTTCTTTTTAAAAATCTTTTATATATCCCGCTGGAAGAGCCGGCACTTTCTTTCTTGCTGTTGTCATTAACATTTTTTCTCATCTTTGAAACTCCCCGTTGTTAATGTTTACGACAATAAATTGGATTACCATCCGGTTTTATACTACTTATATCGATTAATTCACTGATCTTCTCACAATGTCGAACGATTTTTATACCATCTCCTATCAATTTACATCCACAATTGATACATTTATTCGAATCTATTGATCTGTGAAGGCATTCAAAACAATCCAATGAGTCTTGACTACGACAAGTTGGTAAATTACACATAAACTTATTTAACCTTCCCATTTTAGAAATAACAGCAATCCAATAAATAGTAAATCCAACATCATATTTGCTTCAATGTTCAATGATGATTGAGACCATATATCGGAACAAATCGGAAACCACCCTTTAGGATGACAGCACCAAAATCTTTTCTTTCCTCTTTTTACATTAACCGCATCCCATATATCCGGTATGTTGGCGGATATTGCACCGGCAACTATTACTATTGACAAATTATTAATTGCTTCAGTTATAATCAATCCGAATAAAAACAATTCAACTATACCAAATAATGCAATAGTCGTTTTCGATTTACAATCATTAAGGTTGCATTCCGGATATAGATCCAAAATAAAATGACTCAAGAATGCAGACAATATACCGATAAACGGATTTGGAATTATTTTTACTAATGATATCCCTACTATTGTATGCATAGGAGTGAGCGCCATAGAAATGTTCCTTTCATTGCTCTAATGTTATAGATCCTTTAAATAATTGAAAATTACTTATTACGAAGTATTTACTATATTTACCAATATTATTACTACAGGTATCCCTTCCGGAATCAAGATAAATACCTTCACTTTCGCTTATAAAAAGAACTATGCTTCCATCATAATTTGAAATCATTATACATGGAAAGTTAAAATTACTTTCTTTTTCAATTTTTACTGTAGATTTAATCATATATCACACCTTTCTTACTTTCAGTTGACTTTCTTTTGCATAAACTTCTTGATTGAATTTATTTGGACCTGCAATTAATGATACAATATAATTATCATTAAAAGATATACCTGTAATTTTTCCTGCAATATAACCTGAACCTGAAATTAAGCACCATACTCTATCATCAATTTTAAACTCTTTATCGATCGAAGAATCCTCACTTTCCATATTCAATTTATTCTGTGCAAGAGACAATGTCTTTATTGCTTTTTCTCGAAAATCCTTCAATATTTCCAATACTGCTTTATTAATAAGCCCTATCGCTTCATCTATTGCATTATTCATCAATTGAATTACTTTTTCATTTCCGTTTGTATCATTCATAAAATTATTCCCTTCATGTTATGATGTAGAACGGACCTATTATATAAACTACTGGAATTTTTGACATATGCATCCTTTCTATAAATTCAATGAATTAAATATTTAAATTTACCTGTTATGAAATATTGAAATCGTCGAAAGAAATCAGCTTTTGCACCTTTTGTAATTATTTCTTCTAACTTTTGTATTTTATTATTCGCTTCAATAAAATCCGTTATTGCCTTAAAATAAGCTTTTCTTAAATTTTTCATTTCATTATCTATACGCTCAAATTCAAGAATCGGCAATCCTAAAGTTTCTTGAACTACTTTTGATATACCAATAATAATCTTTTCTCCTTTACTATTAATAAATGTTTTTCCGACAACTTCTTCATTTTCCAATACCCCATTGTGAGCAATTCTTACAATATTATTTGCTCCATGCATAGGTGTACATTCCATAACTTCAACTCCGGTAACTATTTTCATATTTTAACCCCTAATAATATTGAAATTAAGATAATAGTCATTCCAGTAATAAATAAAACGGCCGATACATTATAAGTAAATTTACATACTTTTATAATCCAACTTGGAATAGATCTAATTTTTAAAATATCAATTTCCTTAATCAATAAACTTATAAATATACAAAATAGTGAATAAATTAATGTATACAAAATGTATTTCATTTTTTACACTCCTCTTTTGTAAATGTAACGCACAAAGGGCGATTGTCTTTATGATAAGGTTCAATACAAATATATATAACATCCGGATCAGGTCGTCCTCCCGATTCGACATACATTCTTATAATTGCTTTTCTTAATGCATTCATGGCAAAAAATTCTAACCAGAAATCTTTCATATCAACTGCATAAGTAGAATTATAGTTTCCTCTATAAAAACTATCTACTCTTACTATTGAATCACTGACTGAATAACCCATTGTTAAACCTCCTTAAAATAATTGCATCCAGATATACAACTACACCATTCATACTTACCATCACTTGCTAAATGAAACTTTCCACACATCGGACACATTTTATCTATTATTCGAGACAACTTTCTATTTCCTGTTCTCTTTGCTCCTTTGGAAACTTTTCCTCCTTTATGAATTTCCAATCCTGAAGATATATTTTTATTACGTAAACTATGTTGAATATTATCCATATCATTAATATCATTACTGATATTACTCCTATTAACATCCACAACATTTCCATCTTTCAATCCTTTCTCAAAAGTAGATTCATCCAACCATTTAGCTTCTTGTCCTTTATTACTCCACATTATACCAATACACCTTTGTCCTGTTTTTGGATTAATCATTCTCATGATAATATCATTTTCTTGTGTAAATTCAATATACATAGGCGAGAAATCACCTGAATCATTGGAACATTTAATCAATGTATCAATTAACGGAAGAAATCTTTTTGAGTTAATAACTAATTGAATCGACTTCTTATTATTCATTGCTCTTTGAAACAATTTCTTGTATGGTGGATATGAAGACGGATTCACCTTACCGGAAATATTTCTTTTTCTGGCTCCATCATACAAAACAAAATTAACTGAACTGCCGTCTGCACTTACGACTTCAGTATGTTCCAACAATCCGCCGTATTTACTATCTGAAGGAATATTTTTCAATACCTCCTTTACTGTTTCACTTGTAATAGTAACACCTTCGGATTTATCATTGCCATATACTTTACTTACATTATTTTTAATTGATTCGGGTACTGACGAGACAACTATAAATGATTTTCCATTACCTCCTGCACTACTGCCATCACTTTCTATCCGTAAACAATCCAATACCGGAATATTCTTATCCGGTTTCGTCAATGCAACTGGAAGAAGATTCTGCTTACTTATAATCATTTATGCCCTCTTTCTACTATTCCAATCTGCAATAGCACTTTTCAATGTTTTATGAAAAATTTGCCTAACTTGACATACTTTACAATAAATTTTAAATTTTGATCGAATGCAGTATATTCCTATATTCCCTCTTATAATATCCGCTTCTCCTCCACAGAAAGGACAAGGATCTATTTTATAATTTTCTTTCATAAACTATACTTCTTTCTATCTTCTAAAAATAGAATGATATTTTCTAACTGTGATCGTAAATAAAAACATCCATTATATATAAATCTATTTTTATAACTATATTTATTTTTAAATCTATAATTATTAATTACCCATATAACAGTTTTACAATTTATTAACAGATACCACAATAAAAATTTAATCAGCATAATACTCCAATCACAAAAAGAAAAAATAATGATCCGATAAAGAAAGCTGCTGTATAAATATCAATGTTATTCATTATTACCACCATATTCTATTAAAATTTTTTGTTTGATTGATAACCATCCCATCATTTTTTATTTTGTTAAGACCAATATCAAATTGTGTTCTTCTACAAACAGCAACATATTTTACTTTATTTTTTGCCGTCATAGTAATTTTATAACTACTGAAATTAAAATATTCTTCGACTATAACTTGTATTATATGGGAAAATCTTGCATTACCACCTATTGTTAATTTATCCTTTTCATCTTGAAAGTAAATGCCTATCGTTTCGGTGTCACCAATAAGGAAATACTTTTCAGTCATTACCTTTTGCTCCTTTCTTTCTGTTTTCTTCTGTTTCTATATCCATTAATTTTAAAAGGTAATCAATAAGATTAAAATCAGGATTTTCACTATTGAGCATATCTCTCATTATTTCATGTAATACATGCATTTTGCATTTATAAACATGACCTTTATTTATAAGAGAATATATTTTAAAACCAGTATCGAATGTTATACAACTTACTTCAAACATAATTTTCATATTTTTTAATAGTTCATCTTTATTTTTTGATTTAGTAACTCTTTCAATAAAATCATTCATAAAATCGTACTCCTTTCTTAAACGTTACATAAAAAGTTACATACATAACAGTAGGTTAGGGATATAAAATATATTTATAAAAATGCCTTAATTTCTTCATTTTCAACAATTCAATTTATAACTTATTAATATTATTATATTTATATTATTAATTGTAAATATTTATAATATATAATATATACACTTTCCTATAATTACGTATGTAACTTTTTATGTAACATACATATAGTTTTAATAATAAATTCAATAACTTAAAGAACAAAAACAAATGTTTACCATTCTTATAAACAATATATATTTTCATCATAAATCTTACATACTGTTAAAATTTTTCTTTTTACAATCATGATAATAATTTTCTAAAAAATCGCACTTTTATTCATAAATCACCCTTCGAATCATTCAAATTGTATAAAAATATAGTTGAAATATACTGAAAATATTGACAAAATTAATAAAAATAATTTACTTTTCATATGTACACACAATGAATCTATTATCTAAAATATTGCATATGTTTTTCTTTACAAAATACCAATTTAACTTACCATTGGAACAACCGGGACGGGGCAAATATATTTCCGATAGCTTTAATTCATCAGCAATATTAACTAATTTAATAGATGAATTAATAATAATTGAAATATCAGATTTAAAAGAATAATGATCTTTTGTAGGAAATGATATAATAATCTTATCTTTATATTTCAATAAACAAGGTATATTACCATTACTTCTTACATGCTTACCAAATAAAATAGGTAACATTGGATACAAAATCTTTGCTTTTAAAGCAATTCCTGCACCCATTACAAGTTCATCATTCCTTTTAACAGTTCCGTTTGTAGTAATACAAAAGCATTTATTAGAGAAAATATCGCAAACTTGTTCAATCATAATAACCTTCCTACTTTAATTCCTCTTGAAAATGCATAAGAGTTGAATAAACAACTCTCCTTCATGCATTTTAATAAATCCATAAAATTTTCAAATACCATTTCTGAATTGAAATTGCTTCTGTAAAGAATGAATACAGGCTTTCTGCTCTTAAACATCATTATTCTTCTAATTTGTACTTTTAACATTGGTCTTTTCATTTAATATCCCTTATATTTTTAATGAATAATTAGTCCTTCAAATCCTGAATTTATAGCCCACTGGGAAAGAACGGATTTTATCTCTTCCGATTCATCTTTTCTGCATTCAATCTTTACGGTACACATACCGTTTTCGTCATTAATTTTCTTTAAATCCTTTTCAATAAATAACTCTTTCAAATCTTCTTCTGTAAATCCTGAAAACTCTTTTAAACGCTGCTTGTTTTTCCCAGTGAACTCTATAATATCTTCTCTGGTAAACAATTCACGTAATGCATCATCATCATTTTCGGACCATTCAGTACTTTTATTATCAGATACTGCATACAAGTCAGCTTCTGCTTTGTTTGAAAAATCGGCCCATTTCACATAAATGGTTTTTCGATTTAATATTTTTGTGATTGCAAGATACGTTCCATTGCCTTTTCTTATTTGTCTATCCTTTTTCCATACAACAACAGGAGATTGTTGACCATAAGTCTCAATCAATTTTGCAATTCTTTTTACACTGGAATCGGTGTGTTTTTTTGTATTACCTTCCCACAACTTAATGCTATCAATTGAAACTAGTTCGAGATTTTCCTTCATATCTTCAGAAGGAATTGCATGTTGTTTTATCATCATTTTAGTTGCCATTGGAAAGCTCCTCTTCAGATTTATTTATATTTATATTATCTAATATCTTTGTGTGTAAATGTCTCATTTTCCAATCAATTGATTTTTTAAAATCATTAACTTCCTTTTTCGGTAATATACTTCCCTCTTCTTCTAATTTATCACTCATTTGATTTAGTTGACATAAATTAAAAAGGTCTTTTTCAAACGTCATACTAATTCCCCAGTTTATTCTATTTCATTATGTGTCATTTCAGTATTTACTTCACATCCATCAACTAATCTTAATGGATCAACTTCTCTCATAAGACCAGTAAGAATTTTACATAGATATTTATCTCTTAAATCAACATTATCTTTCACTCCTTTTAATAGTTGACAAATAACTTTTGATAAATCTTCAGGAGCAATATTATATCCTCTTCTCAAAAATTTTACAACTCTTAATATACTTCCACCAGCATCCTCTTTTCTATCAGGTGAAGTATATCGAAGTCTTTTTGCTGCAAGATCCGAATAAAAGAAAGGAGAACATATAGAATATGGTTTATATGAATCTATTTGTTCATTTTGATTATTAGAATAACTTTCTGTATGAGAAAACCATATTACCGCTTGTGTAATTGTAAAATCAAATTCATTAATCAATTTTACCGGATCATCATACAACCATCGTGTAATAAATTGCACTGGTAATCTTCCTACACTAATAATAGTAAATGCATTATCTGTTTTAGTTATATGTGCAGAATCAGACCACTTATATTTTGTTAAATAATCTACTGCTTCTATTATTATACCTTCATTTTTGCCAAATAGATCAATATCAGAAGGTTTTTCACCAGATATTATAGACCTAATAAACCCTCCTGAAAGATAAAGATTGAATTTCTTCATTATTTCAACTACTGATTTCGGTAATCTTGATATGACATAATGCATATCTTCTTTTAAGGTTTCATTCATGATTCTTCTCCTTTTGTTGATTATTGAGTATTACTTCATATTTTTCTTTAATATCAATAATTTTATTATAAAAATCTGATAAATTCTTAAATGTTTTAAAAGCAATATCTATTTCCTTAATTATTTTAGAAGCTAAATTTTCCATAAAGCACTTCCCTTCTTTCTATCATCTGTACGTTTAAGAGTTATATTTCCCATTAACCAGTATTTTCTTACAATTTCAGAACCTATATATTTTCGATTCATTAATTTGCAGCATTTAGCAACCGTTCCTGATCCGCTGAAAGGATCATAAATAATATCTCCTTCATTTGACCATGATTTTATATGATCAATTACCAACTGTTTCGGAAATACCGCCGGATGAATTGATTCGTTTTCTTTATTATCTGTATTATCATTGGGAAGTATTTTCCATATATTATCTAATGATTTAAATTCTTTATGTTCATATTTTATTGGTCTTAAAATACCTGATTCTTTCCTTAGTGAAGTTGATCTTTCAGTTTTAATTACTGGCATTGTTTTTATCAAAATAGGATTAAAAGTTTTCGGTATACCTTTGCTGAAAACAAACATATATTCATAACTATTTGTATATTTTCGATCACACATTACTTTTGGCATTCCTCTAAAGCAGGATGGACATTTGTAATAAATCATAGTATCTAAAAGATTAAATTTGCACTCTTCAACAAAATAAATTGCCTGCTTGAATGATGTAAGTGATTCACAATAATTTCTTGTTTCATCGGCAACTACCCATACAACAATACCACCTTCTTTTGTCACTCGATAAAGTTCCTTTGCAATCACTTTAAATTCTTCAAAATCAAATTTATGCTCACCTTCATAAGTGCGCCTTCCATCATAAGGAGGAGAAGTCAATGTCATATCAATGAATTTATCCGGCATTCTGGAAAGAGTAATAATGCAGTTTTCATTATATATGGTGTTAAGAGTAATCATTTCATCATCACTTGCATTATTACTTGTATATGTGCTCTTGTCATAGCAACAATTTGACTAATAAGTATAGTCATTAAAATTTTATTTTTTCTATGTTTTATTCTTATCTTTAAAACTTGAATAAACATATTAAAAATTAATCCATTTATACAAATACATTTATATAAGTTATTCATTTTGAATACATTCCTCCTTTTTCAATTGCTTCAATAATTTGTTCCGTCAGTTTATAAGCAGTTTTTATTGATGACAAATTAATCTTTTCAACTGTTCCAAGTGCAACCAACTTGTCAATTTGTCGTTGACAAGTTATAGTTGGAAGCTTCAATATTTTACTTAACACTCCTAACTCTATTTTTTCCTCACCTTTCAATTTTGCTTTCCATAAAATTGATAATATCTTTTCTCTGGAAAGAGGAATGGTCCCCGATGCTATATCACAAATTATTTTCATACTTTCTTTATCGGGTATATTCACTTTCCTGAATAGCATTATACCTGTCAATTCTTTTCTTAATTGAACATAGCTTCTGGTTGGTAATGCAGTCATCGGACTATAAGTAATTTCTTTCGTAAAATGATCCTGCAATACTGTTCCCCTTGTCATTTCGATAATAATGCTTAAGTATCGCAATTGTTCAAGTATTTTATCATCAAGTTCTATACTTTGAATATTATAGTTGAAATCAATTGCTCTTTTGAAAGCATCTTTAAGTTCTGCTTTCATACTTTTATTATTAAGAAATTCTTCATCAAGGTTTTTATCAATCTGCTTTAGAATATTATGAACATTACCATACTGAATTTTATATAAAAGAAATCTTGTACCTAGTGCAGTATCTCCTTCAGTATATTGCTCGATTGCATGTGTAACACCTGCAATGAAACCGAATTTGCTGTTTCCTGAACGTGTCATCATACCGTTACCGAATGGTTTTGAGTAATGACCATCGAAAGCAGATCGAAAAATACCGAATATTTCATTTCTTGCAACAGAATTCATTTCATAAATAGTTGTCAAATCTTTAATATCAAGAATCCTTCCATGCAATTTTGGGAGTAAAGACGGATCTCCACCACCAGCAGTAGTACTTCCACTGATTAGAGTTGCTGGTGTCAATGTATCAATTGCCTCTATATCGAAATGGCAATCAAGTGCCATGCATATTACAGACTTTGCACAACCGGAAGGCCCTACAAGTTGTAACCATATAGGATCACCGGGAAGTCTATTACCAATTACACAACCAATAGACACATCAATTAAATCAGTTGAAGGAAGCAACAACCATTTTTCGTATATGTTGTAAACATCGGTACGATCAATTCCGTTTCCAGTGTATCGCTGATTTAATGGTATTTGAGAAATTTGTGGTAATTCTTTATTAATATTCTTTTGATTATCTAAAGAATATAATTTAATTTTAGGAGGATATTTTTGAAGATTTTTTTCAATAAAAGTAAATGTTTTCATTGCATTATTATTAAAATCATTATATAAATCCCGAACATCATAACCATCTTTTTTATCTTCCGGCCAATGAATGAAATCTAAATGACTTGCTACTTGAGAAAGTTTATTATATATCTTAATCATCCCTTGAACACCAGCACCAAAAACAGTTTTTCCATTTACTATTCTATCATAATCATTGTGCAATAAAACCTTTACATTTTTATTCTTGAAATAGTTTACATAATCGTCTTTAAATCCAGTTGCCATAGGTAAACTAATAAAAATAATATCCGAACTTATTCCTATTGTTTTACTGATTTCATACCATGTAAAATAATCCCACTCTCCTTCAAGAATGTAGCATTCGTTAAATTTATACAATAAATTATACCAACCTAAACAAGCGGTATTCATTCCAGCGGTTATAGATCGATGCTTTGTGCCATTTTTTGACCATGAAAAAATTTTTAAACTGTAAATTTCTTTTCGGTTGATATCAAATGCTGGAACTATATAATGATCCATTAGAGGATTATAACCTACATTATTATCAATTAATGTTTTTATTTTCAGTCCTCTATTCTTTGCCAACCATAAAGCATTAATTCTCTTAAAATCTTTAAAATCTTCTTTTCCTTGTCGTATTACTTCATTTATAAATGTTTTAAATCCTCCCTCTTTTCCGCAAAGTTTACAATCCCACATTTTATTTTCTACATTAATAAAAAAAGAACCTTCTTTATGATTTTTAGATTTACCATTACAAAATATGCAATTACCGACAGCTTGGTTTTCTCCTGATATACTTAAAGGAATAAAACCATGCTGCTTGAAAGCTGTTAAATTACTATGAAATAATATCTCTTGTTTCTGCATGTTCTATACCTCTAGTTGCATCAATCATAGTTTCAAGTTTTGTTAAAATTTCCATAAGGTCTTTACGTGTAAGATAACCCGTTTTCAGTTTTGGTGATCTTAATCCTATCAGATTGCCTACACGTTGAACAATATCACATCTCTTCAGCTTCCTCTTTACATACCTTGTTTTCATTTAATCACCTCTTATTCCTCCTAATATATCATTCCATTCTCTTGTATCTTTATATAACATTTCATCTATTTCTTGATCTGACATTATTTTAACATCTCCATTATCAAATGTTACTTTATGCTTACCTGTATATGACCAATTAATTTTTTCATATGCTTTTCTATAAGCATCATTCGGTGCTTTTATCATAATTTTTCCTAAGTTCATAAATCCTCTCTTTCTCTTGCCTTGTCACATTGTAAAGATAACTTTTCAATTTTTTCCTGTCGTTTATTTATCATATAAATCAATGCTTCTGCATCAATCATTAATTTTCCAGAGTTGTGTAGATAATCGATATATTGTAAATCTGAATCTATTATTTCTTGAATAGTCATTCCTTTATGTATACCACCTTGCATTTTATAATTAAGTCCTGCTTTCAGTGCTTGCATTATCTATACCTCAATTCCGGACAAATGTTTTGACCATTTCTATATGCAAAAAGACTTCTGCAAATTCCTTTATAATGTCCATTGCATTCTCTTCTGATACACCTTTCAAGTTTTTGTTTATTGATCCCTTTTATTTTTTTCATATGTTTAATTTCTCCTTAAATTCTTTATCGTTTTTTATTCGTAAAATCAACTGCTCAATAAATCTTAATTGTAAATAATTAATAGT
>Ga0102851_10000186_pt1 | contig 27780 bp, 26 predicted proteins | sample Mud3Dept3metaG_FD_79558 | JGI IMG/M metagenome (GOLD analysis project Ga0102851, IMG submission 79558) | Freshwater wetland microbial communities from Ohio, USA, analyzing the effect of biotic and abiotic controls - Mud 3 Core 4 Depth 3... | ecosystem: Environmental > Aquatic > Freshwater >... | reverse complement strand
CGGTCCCGGTGCCCGTCGCCGGGAGGATCTTCCGGGAGGTTTCGATCGGCGCGGAAATCGTCAATGCGGACGCGCTGGTCGCGGTGAGCCACTTCAAGGGTCACGAAATCACCGGGTTCGGCGGGGCGCTGAAGAACCTGGGCATGGGGTGCGCCTCGCGCGCGGGGAAGCTCGCGCAGCACTCCACGGTGGCCCCGACGGTCGACTCCGCGGGTTGCACGGGGTGCGGTACGTGCGTGGCCCACTGCCCCGTCGGCGCGATCCTCCTCGCCGGCGGGAAGGCGGTCATCTCCCCGGAGGTCTGCATCGGCTGCGCCGACTGCATCGTCGTCTGCCCGGAGGGGACGGTGATGGTGAACTGGGACGAGGCCTCCCCGACGGTGCAGCGGAAGATGGCGGAGCACGCGCTGGGGGCGGTGTCCGGGAAGGAGTCCTCCTCCCTCTTCCTCTCGTTCGTCACCCAGGTCTCCCCGTTCTGCGACTGCTACGGCAGCAACGACCGGCCCATCGCCCCGGATGTCGGGATCCTCGCCTCGGCCGACCCCGTGGCACTCGACCAGGCGTGCGTCGACCTCGTGATCCGGGCCGCGGGGAGGGACCCGTTCCGGGAGACCCACCCTTCCGTGGACTGGACCGTCCAGCTCGAATGCGGCGAGGAGATCGGGCTCGGGACGCGATCCTACCGGCTGGAAACGCTGTGACCGGCCGCCCCATGCTCTACGCGGGGATCGACATCGGGTCCCTCTCCACGGACGTCGTGCTCCTCGACGCGGACCGCGCCGTCCTCGGGTCGGCCATCACGGCCACCGGGGCATCGACACGGAAGGCGGCCCGGGAGGCCCTGGACGCCGCCCTCGCCGACGCGGGGGCGGCGCGGGAAGACATCGTCTGCACCGTGGCGACGGGATACGGGCGGGAGATGGTCGAGACCGCCGACCTGCGGGTGACGGAGATCACCTGCCACGCCCGCGGCGCCCGCCACCTCTTCCCCGGCGCCCTGACCGTCCTGGACATCGGCGGGCAGGACAGCAAGGTGATCCGCCTGTCCCACGACGGGAAAGTCGCCGACTTCGCGATGAACGACAAGTGCGCGGCGGGCACCGGGCGGTTCCTCGAAGTGATGGCCAGGACGCTGGAGATGGACCTGGAGCAGATGGGCGCCCGTTCCCTCCTCGCCTCGCGGTCGCTGCCGGTCAGCTCGACGTGCACGGTGTTCGCGGAAACGGAGGTAGTCTCCCTGATCGCCTCCGGCGCCGCCCCGGACGACATCGCGTGGGGCGTGCACCTGGCCATCTCCGAGCGCATCGCCTCCCTCGCCGAGCGGATCGGGATCGCGCCCCCCGCCGTGATGACCGGGGGAGTCGCCAAGAATCCCGCCGCGCGGAAGGCGCTGGAGGACCGGTTCCGGATCCGCTTCCTCGTCCCGCAGGAGCCCCAGCTTGCAGGAGCCCTGGGGGCCGCCCTCATCGCCATGGAGCGGAGCAGATCCCCCCACTGAGACGCTCGCGCGCCACATCCACTTGGAACTGATTGATAAAGCGCTCCGGGCTCACGTTACATTACCTCTTTATTGGCGCTAGGCGCGGGCGCGTTCCTCCCGGATGAGGGAAAACAGCCGGTCGATCTCCTCGGGGGTGTTGTAGAAGTGGGGCGAGACGCGGATTCCCCCCGCCCGGTGGGAGCACACCGCCCGGCGCGCCAGCAGCGCCTTCCAGAGGGCGGCGTTGTCCGTTCCCGGGACCCGGAAGGTGACGATCCCCGAGCGCTCCTCGGGGTGGTCGGGCGAGACCACCTCGTACCCCTCTCCCCTGGCCTTCTCGAGGACCCGCTCCGTGAGCCGCCGGACGCGTTCCCAGATGCGGTCCACCCCGACGGAGAGGAGGAGGTCCAGCGAAGCGTTGAAGGCGGCGAGCCCCACGGTGTTCATGCTCCCCGGTTCGAAGCGCCGTGCATCCTGGGAGAGCTGGAAATCGTAGTTCTCGAAATCGAACCGGTTCCGCACGGAATGCCACCCGAGGATCACCGGCTCGACCATCTCCATCACCTCCCGGGAGATGTAAAACCCTCCGATCCCTTCCGGGGCGAGGAGCCACTTGTGGCCGTCCGCGGAGAGCGCGTCGACGCCGAACGCCTTCACGTCCATGGGCAGCGCGCCGACGGACTGGATCCCGTCCACGCAGAAGAAGATGCCGTGGTGCTGGCAATACTCCCCGATCCCCGGAAGGTCGTTGCGGTACCCGTTTGCGAACTCCACGGAGGAGAGGGCGATCAGGCGGGTTTTCCCGTCGCAGGCCGCGAACAGGTCCTCCTTCTTCACCCTCCCGTCGCGCACCGGCACCATCCGGACCTCCACGTTCCGGGCCTGGAGCCGCATCCAGGGGTAGATGTTGGAGGGGTACTCGACGTTCGAAGTGACCAGGTTGTCCCCGTCCCGCCAGGGGAAACCCGCGGCCACGAAGGAGAGCCCCTCGGAGGTGTTCTTCACGAAGGCGATCTCCTCCGGGGAGGCGCCGACGATCCGGGCGAAGCGGCCCCGGGTCTCGTTCGCCAGGTCCTCCCACTTCCGCAGGTGGAACGCACCCTCGTCGCGGGACATCTCCAGCATGCGGATTCCCGCCGCGGCGGCGCGTGCCGGGATCGGCGAGACCCCCGCGTGGTTGAAGTACAGGTGGTTCCCCGTAACGGGAAACTCGGCGGCCCGTATCGGCCCCACATCGATCGGCAACGCGCCCTCCTTTGAACCGTTCGTGCTCCGGTGCCCGCGCCCTCCGCATCGGGCTCAAACGATCCGTCGGAGGACGACTCGCCCGCCCTTTCGGGGCCTGGCCTGGTTATACGTTATAATATTTCGGTGGTTTGGTCAGGGGAAAACGCGCTGCGGTACAGCCGGAACCTCCTCGTGGAGGAACTCGGGGAACGGGGCCAGGAGCGGCTGTTCCGTTCATCGGTCCTGGTCGTCGGGGCCGGGGGTCTCGGCTCGCCCGCCCTGCTCTACCTCGCCGCCGCAGGGATCGGCCGGATCGGCGTGATCGACGGCGACCGGGTGGACGTCACGAACCTCAACCGTCAGGTGATCCACACTTCGGGCGACGTCGGTCGGCGGAAGACCGAGTCGGCCGCGGACGCACTGAAGGCGTTCCGCCCGGACCTCGACGTCGAGGCGTACGGCGAACTCCTCACGGCCGCGAACGCGGTCGGCCTGTTCCGGAAATACGATGCCGTTGTGGACGGCAGCGACAACTTCCCGACCAAATACCTCTGCAGCGACGCGGCTGTCGTCGCCCGCCGGCCTCTTGTCCATGCCGGGGTCCTGCGGTTCGGCGGGCAACTGCTCACCGTCGTCCCCGGCGAGGGCCCCTGCCTGCGGTGCCTGATCCCGGAGATCCCCCCCCGGAAAGACGCCCCGACCTGCTCGGAATCGGGGATCGTCGGGGCTGCGGCGGGGGTCGTCGGGGCGTGGCAGGCCATGGAGGCGATCAAGCTCCTCGCGGGCATCGCGCCATCCCCCCCGGGCAGGCTCCTGACGGTCGACACGCTCACGAACGAGGTGACCTGCGTGGCGGTCCGGCGGGACCCCGCGTGCCCGGCTTGCGGGGAGCGCCCCCGGATCGCGGACCCCCTCTCCCCGGAGGAATACCGGAACGGAGGCCGGTGCGTCGCATGAGGCCCGCCCCCCGCGTCGCCCCCCGGAAGGCGGTGATCCTCCTCTCCGGCGGACTGGACAGCACCCTCGCCGCGCGGATGCTCCAGGAGCAGGGGATCGGGCTGCACGCCATCCACTTCACCTCCCCCTTCTGCACCTGTTCCGGGAACGGGGGGTGCCGCTCGCAGGCCCACGTCGTCGCCGGGCGGATGGGGATCCCGATCCGGACCGTGTCCAAGGGGGAGGAGTACCTCGAGATCGTCAAATCCCCCCGGCACGGCCGGGGGTCCGCGATGAATCCGTGCATCGACTGCCGGATCTTCACCCTCCGGAAGGCCCGCTCGTTCATGGACGAGATCGGCGCCTCCTTCCTCGTCACCGGGGAGGTGGTCGGCCAGCGTCCCATGTCCCAGCGGGACGACGCTCTGCGCAGCATCGAGCGGCACAGCGGGTGTTCCGGGCTGGTTCTGCGCCCCCTCTCGGCGCGGCACCTGCCCCCCACGCTGCCGGAGCGGGAGGGATGGGTGGACCGGGACCGTTTCCTCGCCATCACCGGCCGGTCCCGGAAAGAGCAGATCCGGCTCGCGGCCTCCTTCGGCATCGGCGATTACCCCTGCCCCGCGGGAGGATGTCTCCTCACCGAACGGGGATTCTCCGCGAAGGTGCGCGACCTCATCGAGAACGAGCCCGACTTCCGCATGCACGACGTCCACCTCCTCAAGGCGGGCCGCCACTTCCGCGCCCGGGGGATCCGGGCGATCGTGGCGAAGAGCGAGGAGGAGAACCGGCGCCTGGAGGCCCTCTGCCGGGGGAAGGAGGCCGTCTACGTCTCCGACAGCCACCCGGGGCCGTCGGTGGCGATGTTCGGCGGATGCGATGCGGACCGCCTCGACCTGCTCTCCCGGATCCTCACCCGGTACAGCAAGGCGGGCGTGCCGGGCCCATACGTCGTGCGGGAAGTGTCGCCCCACGGCGAGCGGATTCTCACCGTGCCGGAGAACCGGGATTTCCGGGAGGTGGAGCGTGGTCTCCTCAGCTGACCGCGGAAACGGCGCCGCGACTCCGGACGACCTGCGGCGATACGAGGCCCTCCTCGCCGGGATGCGGGGGATGGGGTCCGTGGTGATCGCCTTCAGCGGCGGCGTGGACAGCACCTTCCTGCTCCACGCCGCACGGGAGGCGCTGGGGGCATCCGTCCTCGCCGTCACCGCCACCTCGCCGACCTACCCGGCATCGGAGCGCGAGGAGGCGCGGCGGATCGCGACGGAGTGGGGGGTCCGTCACCGGCTGGTCGAGTCCAACGAACTCGAGATCCCGGGTTTTTCCGCGAACCCGCCCGACCGGTGCTACCACTGCAAGAAGGAGCTGTTCGGCATCCTCTCGGGGATCGCCCGGGAGGAAGGATACGCCGCGGTGTGCGACGGATCCAACGCTGACGACGTGGGCGACTTCCGCCCCGGCCGGCGCGCGGCGCGGGAGCACTCCGTGCGCAGCCCCCTGCAGGATTGCGGACTGGCCAAGGACGCCATCCGGCGCCTCAGCCGAATGTTCGGGCTGCCCACCGCGGACCGGGGATCCTTCGCCTGCCTCTCGTCGCGTTTCCCCTACGGGACGACGATCGACGGGGAGTCGTTGCGCCGGGTAGAGGCGTGCGAGGAGGTGTTGCGGGGGTTCGGGTTCCGCCAGTTCCGCGTGCGCGTGCACGACGCGGTGGCGCGGATCGAGGTGGGGCCGGACGAGATCCCGCGCCTGTTCGATCCGGAGGTCGCCGACGCGGTCCACACCCGGTTCCGGGAGAACGGCTTCCTCTACGTTTCCGTGGACCTGAAGGGGTACCGGACCGGCTCGATGAACGAGGGGCTGCCGGCGTCGGTCCGCGGGCTCGTCGACGGTCCCCCCGACATTTCATAACAGAAAGCATTTATCTTTTTCGCTCGAAAACACCATCCGGATTGATCTGCTCCATGCAACCTGTTATTTTCATACAACGAACGGGAAACAGGAGAGCGCATTGGAGAGTCTTTCGATCGTAATTCCTGTATTTAATGAAGTAAATACAATCAAGGGGATTTTGGAGCGCATACAAGAAGTTCATCTGCCCCAGATCGCAAACAGGGAAATTGTCGTTGTCGACGATTACTCCACGGATGGTACAAGGGATGTCCTGGCTGCGTATAAGGATCAAACCACCATCAAGATCATCCATCACGACAGGAACCGCGGGAAGGGAGCCGCGCTCAGGACCGGAATAGCGCATACGACGGGCAGCCTCGTGATCATTCAGGATGCCGACCTGGAGTATGACCCACAGGAGTACCCCAAACTCCTGGCGCCTATCATGGCGGGAAAAGCCGACGTCGTGTACGGATCCCGATTCGCGGGCGGCGAGTCAAAGCGGGTGCTTTATTACTGGCACTTCCTGGGGAACAAATTCCTCACCACGCTCTCCAACATGTTCACCAACATCAACCTGACGGATATGGAAACGTGCTACAAGGTGTTTCGGGGGGAGATCATCCGAAGCATACGGATCGAGGAGGACCGATTCGGTTTCGAGCCGGAGGTGACATCCAAAGTGGCACGCATGGAGTGCCGGATCTACGAGGTCGGCATCAGTTATTCCGGGCGAACCTACGCCGAAGGGAAGAAGATCAACTGGAAGGACGGGGTTCGAGCCTTATGGTGCATCGTCAAATACCGCTGATTTGCCCACGGCCTCGCGCACGCGTTCGCTGATAATTCTTCCGCGATGGTACGGCTCCACCATCACGTACGTCGCATTTGACGTGCGGACCATCTCGGCCAGTTTCTCCGGACGGATCCGGAGCTTTCTCTCCGGCCCGTAAAACGTTGCCATATCCGCGATTGCAGCAATCGAGACGGCCTTGCGACCCGTGTAGAGGTAGCAGTTCGGGTCGACCACGCAGGCGATCACATCGCCGGGCGCGGTGTTGCTGCGGATCCATTCGTAGCGGTTCAGGGCCGGCTGGACGTGCGCGTTGGTCAACCGGACATGCCCGCCATGGACGGCCGCCACAACGATAGCCGCCCCGATGATCGTTGCGGTGACCCGAAGCGCCCGGGCCGATGGCTGCATGCGCTGAAACCCCTCCCACATCGCCAACAGGATCAGGGGCAACACGGGCACGATAAACCTCGGAGGGGGCGGGAACGGCCACGGCGAAGCGCCAGCCCAGGTCGTGGACGATGCGCGAGAACCATCCGCCGTAGTTTATGTAGTATTCGTAAACGGGGGGCACCTCGCTTGCCGGCCCCTGCCACAACCGGCACAACCCCACGGCGAGTCCCACACCCAGGATACCGCCCGCCAGAACCCGCCACCTGCGGTGCCCGGCCATCACCAGGATCATCGCCAGAACCAGGGCCAGCCCCACGGTCCGCGTCTGGTATGCCAGGTTGGCCACCCAACCCGCGGCAAGTCCCAGGCCCGGAGAGGGGTCCTCGCGGACAGACCGCTCCAGCAGCCACAGCACCCCCGTCGAGATGCCCCATACGCCAACTGGGACATCACGTCGTTCGCCAGCGTGCCCGTGGCCGGCAGAGCCGCGCACACTCCGGCAATCACCGCCGCCACCCAACCGCTCGCACCGACGGTGCGCAACAGGCCGTTTGTCAGGCAGAGAACCACGGCGCCCGACAGAAGCGAGACCGCCTTCAGCCAGACGATGGTGCCCGGGAAGTCGCCCGCGATCCACCAGACAACGGCGAGCATGGCGGGGAAGACGACGGAGTACTTCCGCTGGAAAGGTTCCCCGGGAAGACTGGTGATGCGGTACTCGCCGGTTGCGGCAAGCGATCGGCCCGTGACGGCATTAATCCCGTCGTCGTGGTTGGCTCCGAAGTCCGCTGTGGAAAGCGACATGGCGCCCACGACAAGGAAGAGACCGACGGTCCCGGCAAGCACGATCAGGGGCAAACGGGATTTCAGCATGCCCATGCCGTATATGCATCTGATACGTAGAGCCTGTGCCTGCGCAAATGGCCCCAGAGGAACGCGCATGCCATCGGATATGTTGAAAACGTTCCTTCCATCGGAAGGGGATGCCGTATCAGGAACCCGGGGCGCAATCTCCACCCTCTCCCCGGATCTTCCCGATCGCGTGGAGCAGCACGGGGAGAAGGACCGCCAGATTCTCCCGGGCGCCCCCGGGGCTCCCCGGCAGGTTGACGATCAGCGACTTCCCGCGGATCCCGGCTAACCCCCGCGAGAGCATCGCCGTGGGGACCCGCGCCTGGCTATCCGCCCGCATCGCCTCCGCCATCCCCGGCACTTCCCGGTCCAGGATCGATCCCGTCGCCTCGGGTGTCACGTCCCGCGGATCGACCCCGGTGCCGCCGGTCGTCACGATCAGATCGATGCCCAGTGCGTCGCTGAAGTGGAGGAGGGAGCGCCGGATGAAGGGGATCTCATCGGGGACGACGACCTGCTGGAGGATCTCCGCGGGAAGGGACCGCAGCATCTCCGCCACGGCGGGGCCGGAGGCGTCCGGGCGCTCCCCCCGGAAGGATCGGTCGGAAACGGTGAGTACCGCGGCACGGATCACGATCGCGCCCGCCGCTCCCGCCGCCTCATCCGTCCGCTTTCGCGACCGGGTCGCCGGGCGCGACCACCCCGCCGCGAAGCACGCGGGCGAAGATCCCTTCGCGGGGCATCACGCAGTCCCCCGCCTGGAAGTAGATGGCGCACCGGTCGTGGCACTCCTTCCCGATCTGGGAGATCTCCACGAGGGCCTCGCCGACCTGCAGCAGGTCCCCCACCTTCAGGGCGGTGAGGTCGATCCCCTCCACGGTGACGTTCTCCGCGAAGTCCCCCGGGCCCACGGCGAGCCCCTTTTCCCTCATCTTCGCGATGCTCTCCGCCGCCAGAAGGCTCACCTGCCGGTGGCCGGGACCGGCGTGGGCGTCCCGCTCCACGCCGTGGTCCGGCACGAGGGTTGCCCGCGGCACCGGGCTCTTCCGCTCCCCCTTCCGTCCGCTCACGCTGACGGCAACCACCCTGGCCCGCATCGCGCCCGAAGTGCCCATCACACTTTGAGGATGTTGGATTTGAAGATCAGCTTCTCGTGGTCGTCCCCGTCCTCGGGATAGGCGGCGTGTCCGAAGCGGACGTCGACGCGCGCCGCCGGGATCCGCTTCCGGACATCGTCCGCCTCGGCGGAGATGGCCTTCTTGATGCGGGGGATGGCGCTGACCTTCCCGTCCTCCGCCTCCGGCAGGATCATCCCGAACTTCCTTTCGCTGATCCGGGCCACGACGTCGTACTCCCGCAGGGAGGCCCGGACCGCCTTCGCCACCTGCTTCATCACCTGGTCCCCACGGGCGGGGCGGCCGGGCTCCCCGGGTACCCGAACATCCACCTCGCAGATCATGAGGACCAGTCGCCGGCGGAACCGCTTCGACCGGCTGATTTCGTGGAGGAGGCGCTCCTGGAAATATTTCAGCGTGGGAAGGCCCGTCCCCTCGTCCAGGTTCTTCAACCGCTCGTTTCGTTCGTAGGCGATGGCGTTGGTCACCGCCTTCTCCGAGTACCGGAGGAACTTTCCGAACGTGACGACGTCTTCCGTGGTGAACGAGGAAGGGAAGAAGGTCTTGTGCGGGAACTTGTCGAAGATCGAGACGGTTCCCACGATCTCCCCCTCCCCCCGCAGCGGGAGGCAGATCAGGGTGCGGGCCACGCCGGCGTGCTCCTTCCAGGCCGGCTCCTGCGCCACGTCCCGGACGAGCACGTGCGGTTCCCCCTTGAGGACGGACTTGACGGCCTTCTTGTCCATGAGGAAGAGTTCCTTCTGCTCCCCCTCCGTCTTCATCCCGTAATACTCCCGAATCCCGTACCGGCCCGTTTCCGGATCCAGGAGCCGGATGACGCACGTCTCGGCCTCCATGATGAGGCACGACGAGGTGGCCACGAGCTTGAGGAGCCGGGAGAGGTCGAGGGTGGAGATGATGTTGACTCCCGCCTCGTTGATGGCGGCGATCTTCGTCATCCGGAGCGCGGCGGACTCCTCCCGGAGGGACGCGCCCACGGCTTCCGACAGCCACGTGGCGGCTTCCGTGAGCGCCGCGATGCGGGCGTCCGGAACGTCGACCTCCGTCACGGCATGGACGATCAGCACGCCGTTGGATTCCCCGGAGGAGACGAGGGGGAACAGCATCACCGTCCCGCGGCGACGGCTCCCGGGGGGAAGGTCCCGCTCCGCGAGGAGGACCGGCCGCCGTTCCGCGAGGGCAAGCTCCTCGAGGGTCCCTTCCGAGGCGAAATGGAAGTCCGGCGGCGACGGCTCCATCCGGAGCGTCGTGGTGCGGAGATAGAAATCCTCGCTGTCCCGGTCGAAGAGGAGGACGGAGACGGGGCCGCCGCCGACGTACTCCGATGCCGCCGCGGAGAACTCGCGCAGCCGCTCCTCGACCGGCTTCCCGGACCGGAGGATCTCCCCCGCCCGCTTGCCGAATTCCGTCGTCACGCTTCCTCCATGGAGATCCGGATCCGAAGGCGCACCGGATTCCCCGCGGCGTCCAGGAACAGGGCCGGGAGCACGGCGTGCCCCTCCGGCGTGACGAAGGGGCTCTCGAATTTCAGGAATGTGAGGCCACCCTCTTCCACTTCAACCGACACGGCGGGGGGGGTAGAGGTAGCCGGCTGGACGGGCGGAGGGACTGGCTCGACGGGCGGAGGGACTGGCTCGACAGGCGGAGGGACTGGATCGACAGGCGGAGGGACTGGCTCGACAGGCGGAGGGACTGGCTCGACGAACGGCGGTCCCTCCGGGGCCTTCCCCTCGACCTCGATCTCCTCGAGTTCCTCGAACTCCACCGGTGCGGGGCGGGACGCCTCGACCCTCCGCAGGGATGTCGCCTCCAATTCGACGTCGACCACACGGGCCCTCTCCGGGAATGCCTCCAAGGAGGTGGGGTGGGGGGGTTCGCGGATCTCCTCGGCGTCTGTGATCTCCTCAAGCGGCTCCGCCTCCTGGATCGTGAAGGTCTTCTGGATCCGGGCGTCGGCCAGATCACCGATGTCTTCGTGCGCCGCCATCTCCCCCGGCATGAGGAGCGTTTTCCGGAGGTTTGCGAACACCAGCCGGGAGATGGCCACCAGCGTCTCCGTGACCCCCTTGCCCGAGGGCGCCACCGCTTCGTACGTGGGAACGCGGAGGAAGTTGAGGCTCTTGTCCAGCTCCCCGACGGGGGCGACGTTCCTCAGGTCCCGCTTGTTATACTGGAGCACGAAGGGGAGTTCCTCGAGTTTCTTCCCGTAGGTGGAGAGGTTGTCCATCAGGTTCCGGAGGCTCTCCAGGTTGCTGTTCATCATCTCGCGCTGCGAGTCGGCGACGAAGACGACGCCGTCGACCCCCTGCAACACCAACCGGCGCGTGGCGTTGTAGAACACCTGTCCGGGTACCGTGTACAGGTGGAACCGGACCTTGAACCCCTTGATCAGGCCGAGGTCGATGGGGAGGAAGTCGAAGAAGAGGGTCCGGTCCGTTTCCGTGGGGAGGGAGATCAGGCGGCCCTTCTGATCGGGCCGGAGGATCTTGTGGACCATCTCGATGTTCGTCGTCTTCCCGGAAAGACCTGGCCCGTAATAGACGATCTTGGCGCTGAGTTCGCGGGTGGCGTAGTTGAACAGGGCCATGGGGTCTCCCGTCGGGCTAGTGTCTCTGGGCCAATATCCGCCGGGCCTCCAGGCGCACGGCGGCGGACAGACCGCGGTTCTGCATCAGGATCCGCAACTCGTTCGTCTGGAACGCACGCAGGAACCGGATGGCCGCCGGCGGCGGGGTGCGGGGGTTCTGGACCAGCGCCGACACCACCTGCCGGTTCGACGTCCACTGCCGGCTTTCCGCGATCGCCCGCAGGATCTCCTCGTGGGTCTGCGTAGAGGCTGCGTACGACAGGATGTCCTGTTCGGTCAGCTTGGGGCTTTGCATCACCGCGCGCGCCACGATGCTGCTCATGTCGCGCGAGAGGATGCCCCGCACCTCCCGGTTCCCCTTCGCGGCCAGTTCCACCTTCATGGGGACCGAGAGGCCGGCGACGTACGCCTGGAGGGATCTGCGCCCCTCCTCGCCGATCGGCCTGTCCTCGGTCAGGGCGGTCCCGGCGGTTTCCTGCCCGGCCGCGGTCACTCCTCCTCCTCCACCCCGACCTCCTTCTTCGACTCGGCAATCACCTTGTCCGCGATGGCGGCGGGAATTTCCTCGTAGTGGGACACCTTCATGGTGAACTGGCCGCGGCCCGACGTGATGGACCGCAGGTCGGATGAGTAGCGGAGCACCTCGGCCAGCGGCACCTGGCACTTCACGATCTGGCTCTTCCCGAGGGCGTCCACCCCCAGCACCCTTCCGCGGCGGCCGTTCAGGTCGCCGATGATGTCCCCCACGCTCTCCTCCGGCACCACCACCTCCATTTCGGCGATCGGTTCGAGGAGCACCGGCTTCGAGGCCAGGGCCGCCTTCTTGAAGGCGAGGGAGCCGGCGATCTTGAACGCCATCTCCGAGGAGTCGACGTTGTGGAACGATCCGTCGAACACGGTGGCGCGCACGTCCACCACCGGATACCCCGCGATGACGCCCTTGGCCATCCGCTCCACGATTCCCTTCTCGACGGCGGGGATGTACTGGCGCGGGATGACGCCGCCCACGATCCCGTCCACGTACTCGAACCCCTTCCCCCGCGGGAGCGGCTCGAGGCGGATCCAGCAGTCGCCGTACTGGCCGCGCCCGCCGGTCTGCTTCTTGTGCTTCCCCTGCGCCTCCGACTTTCCCTTGATGGTCTCGAGATATGCGATCTTCGGCGTGCGCAGCTCCACCTCGACGCCGTACGCGCGCTTGAGCTTCTCCACCGCAACCTCGAGGTGGGTCTCCCCCATCCCGGCGAGGATGAACTCGTTCGTCTGGGCGTCCTTCCGGAAGCGGAGGGTGGGGTCCTCCTCGATCATCCGCGCCAGGGATGTCCCGAGCTTGTCCTCGTCGTTCCGTGTCTTCGGGCGGACGGCGAAGGAGATGACCGGTTCCACCCCCTCCGGGCGCGCGAAGACGATCGGGCTCTTCGGATCGCACAGCGTGTCGCCCGTGGAGGTCTCCTTGAACTTCGCCACCGCCACGATCTCGCCAGCGGAGGCCGACCCGACGGCCTTCTGCTTCTTCCCCTCCAGACGCAGGATCTGGCCGATCCGCTCCGCCGCGTCCTTGCTGGTGTTCAGGGGAGACATGTCCGGGGTCAGGGACCCCGAGAAGACCTTGAAGATGGAGAGCTTCCCCGCGTACGGGTCCGCCAGGGTCTTGAACACCTGGGCGGAGAAGGGCGCCTTCTCGGAGATCGCCCGCTTCTCCTCCACCTTCTTCTTGGGATGGGTTCCCGCCACCTCCCCGCGGTAGGACGGGTCGGGAAGGGCGAAGTTGATCGCGTCCAGGAGCGGCTGGATCGCGATGTTGCGCGTCGGCGACCCGCAGAAGACGGGGAGGAACCGCATCGCCCGGACGCCCGCCCGGAAACCGGCCCGGATCTCGTCTTCCGTCAGTTCGGTCCCCTCGAGGAACTTCTCGATCAGGGAGTCGTCCGACTCGGCGCACGACTCCATGAGTCTCTCCCGCGCCTTCCCCGCTTCCGCGGCGAGGTCCGGCGGGATGTCCGTCACCGTGAACTCCCCCGTGTCGCCCTTGTACGCCAGCGCCTTCATCCGGAACAGGTCCACCACGCCGGAAAACTTCGCCTCGCTCCCGATGGGGATCTGCGCCGGCACCGCCGGCACCTTGAGGATGTCCGCGATCTCCTCGACCGCCTTCGCGTAATCCGCCCGCTCCCTGTCCATCTTGGAGATGAAGGCGATCACGGGAACGTCCGCCGCCCGGGCGAGGTTCCACATCTTCTCGGTCTGGACCTCCACTCCCGCCACGGCGTTCACCACGAGTACCGCCCCGTCGAGGACCCGCAGGCAGGCCCGCGTGTCCGCCTCGAAGTTGATGTATCCCGGCGTGTCCGCCACCGTCACCTCCACCCGGTTCCACGCGTAGTGGTGGAAGGAGGTGCTGATCGTGATCTTCCGGCGGATCTCCTCCGGGTCGTAGTCGAAGTTGGAGCTGCCGTCGTCCACCTTCCCCATCCGGTCGGTGGCCTTCGCGTTGAACAGCAGGGCTTCCGCCAGCGTCGTCTTCCCCGCCCCCCCGTGGGCGATGATGCCGACGTTCCGGATCTGTTGGATGTCCACTCTGACCGTCCTCCTCGCGGTTGCTCCGCCGGCGCGCCTGTCTCAGCGGGTATCGGAACAATTCCTATCGTATATAATACGCAGCCCCTCGAGAGTCAAATTCTCATCGATTTCGTGGATTTTGGAGGACTCGGACGCGATGGTCCTCGCCAGTCCCCCCGTGGCGATCACCTGGGGATCGAGGCGCACCTCCTTCCGGATCCGGTCGATGATCCCGTCCACCAGCGCCACGTAGCCGTAGAAGATCCCGGATTGCATCGCCGCCACCGTGTTCTTCCCGATGACCGTCGGGGGTTTTGCGATCTCGATCCGGGGAAGCTTCGACGCCTGCCGGAAAAGGGCCTCCGCGGAGATGTTCACGCCGGGGGCGATGACTCCCCCCATGTAATCCCCCTTCCCGGAGACGTAGTCGAAGGTGGTGGCGGTCCCGAAATCGACGACGACGCAGGCCTTGTGGTGCTTCGCGAAGGCCGCCACGGCGTTCACGATCCGGTCCGCCCCGACTTCCTTGGGATTGTCCATCTTGATGGAGATGCCGGTCTTGACGCCGGGGCCCACCACCAGCGGCGTCACCCCGAAGTACCGCTCGCACAGTTCCACGATGGTCGGGGTGAGCGGCGGGACAACCGAGGAGATGATGATCGCCTGGATCTCGCGGGAAGAGAAGTGGCTCGCGTCGTAGAGGTTCCGCAGGAGGATCCCGTACTCGTCGCTGGTCTTCTCCCGGTCTGTCCACACGCGCCAGTGGTGCAGCAGCCTCTCCCCCTCGTAGACCCCGAGGACGGTGTTCGTGTTGCCCACGTCGATGACCAGCAGCATCCCCGCCCCTCTATCTCCTCATCGCCCGAATTCTAGGATCTCGCCGCTGTGTACGGTTTCCGCCGACCCTACGCCGTCGGGGCGGAACCGGAGCGCCCCGTCCGGGTCCACACCTTCCGCAACCCCCCACCCTTCCCCCCGCCCCCGCCGCAGGAGAACGCGGCGGCCCCGGAGGAAGTCCCTGCGGTCCCACCCGTCGCGGAGCGCCGCGAACCCGCCGGCGAGGAACTCCCCGTACAGGCCGGCGAACGCGTCGAGGAAGCGCGCGAGCAGCTCCGCCCGCGGGAAGGGGCGGCCGGCGCGGATCCGCAGGGAAGTGGCCCTGCCGGAAATCTCCGGGGGGAAATCCCCCGGCTCCATGTTCACGTTGATCCCCACGCCGATCACGACGTGGCGCACCCGGTCGGGGTCGGAGGCCATCTCGGCGAGGATCCCCGCGGCTTTCCGGTCCCCCAGAAACAGGTCGTTGGGCCACTTCAGGCCCCCCGGTACGCCCATGCCCTCCAGCGCGTCGGCCAGCGCCACCCCCGCGACGAGGGAGAGGTGCGTCGCCCCGGCGGGAGGGACGTCCGGGCGCAGAAGCAGGGAAACGTACAGGTTCATCCCCGGCGGTGAGATCCACCGCCGCCCCAGCCTGCCCCGCCCTCCAGTCTGGGAGTCCGCCACCACGACGGTCCCGTGGGGGGCGCCACTCTCGGCCATCTCCATCGCCCGGCTGTTCGTGCTGTCGGTTTCGTCCAAGACTGCGAAGGTGACCCATGGGCCGCCCGGCCGCACCCTGGCGCGCAGGTCCGCTTCGGTAAGCCGGTCGGGCATCTCCGTCAGGCGGTACCCCGTCCCCCGGGCCCCCTCGATGGCGTATCCTTCCCCGCGGAGGGCCATTACCCGCTTCCACACGGCGGCGCGGGAGATCCCCATGCGCCCGGCGATCTCCTCCCCGGAGACAAAGCTCCCCTTCCGCTCCACGAGGATTCGGTGGAGCCTGTCTCCCATCACCCTCCCGCCGCCCGGCATCCGGAATGAACTTTCATTCCATTAAGCATTCCGGGTGGATGGAAATCAACCCAAAGATGGCGGAATGCTGGCGGGGAAAAGGGCAAGTTTCCCCATCTCCTGGTCGATAAGACATACACTATCGGATAAACAAGGGGAAATGGACCCTTATTCGCCGTGAACGGATCAGAAATACACATGGAGGATCAAGGGCGGACCAGGCAGGTCGTAATGGATCTGCTCTCGGTCCTTTCCCGTGTCATACCCGCCTCCTGCTTCTCCATCGTCTGTTACGGCTTCTGGGTACACTTCACCCAGACGGGGAAATGGACTTCGCTCCTATGGATGGCTTCCGAGGGGTTGGTAGCCCTGCTGCTGGTATTCCGCAGGGCCTCCCATCGGATTTCGCGGAATCCCTGGGACTGGGTCATCGGGATCGCCGGTTCCATGGCGGCCCTCCTCGTCCGCCCGGCCGAAACCTCGCTCGTGCCGATTGCCCTGGGGTCCGCCCTTCAGATCGGCGGAACGTTGTTCGCGATATATGGGAAGGTCGTGCTGGGAAGGAGCTTCGGGATCGTGGCCGCCAACCGGGGCATCGTCGTGGAGGGGGCCTACCGCATCGTCCGGCATCCGATTTACCTCGGCTACCTCTTGACTCACGTCGGCTTCCTGCTGGCCAACTGGAGCGCCCGGAACGTCGCGCTGTACATCATCGAATATTTTTTCCAGGTGTCCCGGATCCTGGCGGAGGAACGGCTTCTGAAGGAGGACGAATCGTACCGCGCCTACACCGGGCGTGTACGGTACCGGCTGATCCCGGGGATCTTCTGACCGTTCACGAGGGGGCCACGAAGACGAACGGGTAAAGGACCTCCACCGTACGCCCCCCGGTCGAATCGAACGTCCAGCGCAGGACCTTGTCGAGGACGGCATTCACGAACGCGGAATCCCGGAATGTCACCTCGACCGATTCGGCGCCCTGAATCTTCCCGGAATGGTCAATCCGGAACCGGACAAGGATTTTCCCCCGCAGCTCGGGATTCCTCTGGATCGCCTCGGTATACACACCCTCCAATTCCGGTAGGTACCCGCGGACCCGTTTCCGGATCGCGTCACGGATCCAGGCGGGGATCGGCTCCCCCGTGGCGTCTCCGGTCCCCCCGAACATCATCGACGCTTCGGTTTCCTGTCCGAAGCCAACCGAGGGCCGGCCGGTCTGGCGCAACCGGCCTTCGAGCTCCTCCAGGTGCTTCCGCATCGCGGCAGCCCTCTCTGTCGCAACCGCCGGGGCGAAGTCCCCGGGCTTTACGGGTCCTTCGTTGGCCCACTGCCGCACCGGAATGCCGCCAGCCCTCCCCTCCCTGCGTGTCACGGGTGCTTCTGGCACCTTCGCTGCTCCGGCGTCGAGCTTGTCGAGCCACCTGCGGGCAGCGGGGGGCGGTTTCGGGTTGGTCCTGGCGGAACCGGACGTGTCAGGGGCAGAATTCGCCGGCCCGGCCTGGACCTGGGCCAGAGGCGCCGGTGGCTCCTCCGGCAGTTCCGACATCGGCAGGGAGGTCAGCTCGACGAACACCGGGGCCGGATCCACCCGGGACGGAAAGAGGGACGATACAGCCGGTCCCAGGATGACCACCGCAGCGTGGACCGCGATGGAAACAGCCACCATCCTCCGGATGGTCCGTCCCTGCCACTCGCCCGGGAACTCGATCGCCGGGCATGCGGTCATCGCCGCATCAAAGCTCGGTGAAATAATCTTTGCAGGCACGTGCCACCAACCCGTTCTCCAGGCGGGGAACTTCGCCTTCGTATTGGCAGATCTCCACGACGCGGCTCAGCACATCGTTGGGATGGCATGCGCTCAGCCGCACCTTCCTTCGGCCATGCTCCTCCTCCAGCAGGTAACGGATCACCTCCGGCCGGAACGGAAGACCGAGGCGGTCGCAAACCTGCTGGCAGATCCGGACGTACTCCCCCTCCCCCAGGTAGTCGATCTTTATCTTGTACCCGATCCGGCGGAGGAACGCCTCGTCGGCCAACTGCCGCGGCTCGATGTTCGTCGAGAAGAGGATGATCTGGTCGAAGGGGATCTCGAACTTCTTCCCGTTCTGCAGCGACAGGTAGTCGCGCGACTTCTCGAGGGGGACGATCCATCGGTTGAGAAGGTCGAAGGGGCGGACCAGCTGCCGACCGAGGTCGTCGATCAGGAAGACCCCGCCGTTGGCCTTCATCTGGAGCGGTGCTTCGTAGAATTTGGCGATCGTATCGAAGCTCAGGTCGAGCATCGCCAGGGTCAGCTCACCGCCCGCGATGACCACCGGGCGTTCGCAAACCACCCAGCGGCGGTCGAACTCGGTCCTGTTTTCCAGGACAGCCCGGGTCGGATCCGCCGGGGTGCCGAGATCGATAGAGGAATGGTTGACCGGGTCGAACACCCGGATTACCTGGTTGTCCACACAGACGGCGTGGGGTATGAAGACGCTCCCGCTCAGGACCCGCGCCAACCTCTCGGCGATGAACGTCTTGCCGTTCCCGGAGGGTCCGTACAGGAAGATGGATCGGCCGGAGTTCACCGCGGGGCCGAGGCGTTCGAGCATCCCGGGCGCCAGCACAACGCCCTCGAAGGCGCGGGCCATCGCCTCGCGGTTGACCGCCATCTTCCGGATCGTCTGCTTCCTCGCCACTTCCGCGTATTGTTTCAGCGTGACGGGCGCGGCTCCAACGTATCCCGAGAGCTGGAGATACTCCTTCGCCCTCTCCCGCCCGAGGTCGGTGAGGGCGAAGGTGTAGGTGGCGCGGATGTCACCCCCCTTTTTCACCTCGGCCAGCCGTTCCTTCTTCAGGAACTCCATCACGTCGTTCGCCACGCTGACGGGGAGCGCCAGCTTCTCGGAGATGGAGGAGAGGGTCATCACGCCGCCGAAATACAGCGTCTTGCAGGAGAGCTCGACGAGGAAACCGAGGGTGAGCCCGGACTCCTCCACGGTCTTTGGCGGCTTCGGCAGGACGGAAACACGGATCTTGCGGGTCTCCTCAATCATGGTACGCTCCTTCGGTCTCTGTTCGGCCGGCCGGCAACGCCTTCGGAAGGATATCCACGGGAAGGACCGGCCGTGCCATGTCTTCCAGGAACAGATCATACCGGATGGGTGTGGGTAGCTCGATACCGGGGTGAACGGGCAGGTAGAGGACTTCGGGTTTCTCCCGGAGGCCGCGAACTTCGAGTTCCTCCATATGCAGGGGGGTCGAGCCGGACCGTACGGACCGCGGCTCCGCCGCGAATCCCTGCGATGCCGCCAGGAACCCGATCGCGAAAATCGCAAGCGCCCTCTTCATCGCGCCTTACCCTCCATCACCGGCACGGCACCCTCCAGGAGGGCCTGCGCCGTCTCGAGCCGTTTCCGGATCGGGCCGGCGAGGTCCGACGATCCTTCCTCCTCTTCCAGACGCTCCAGCGCGCCGGCGTAAAAGTCCACCGACCGCTCGAAAAAGGATTTCGCGCGGATCCCCAATGCCTCCTCGTACTCCTCCCGGTCGATCCCTTTCAACCCTTTCGGCCGCTGGGAGTCCAGAATCGCCTTTCCGTATTCCACGAGCAGGTCTCCCGATAACAGGTCGGCCTGGATGGCCACCTCCAGCGGCGACTCGCCCGCGGCTTTTTCGTATTCCCCGAGGGCTTTTCGGAAGAGCCGGTCCTTCATGGCGAGACTCTTCTCCAGGGGGATGACCAGGCGGGTCTTTCGGAACTGCTCGGCCCAGTTTTCCCCGATCGCGATCCGGACTTTCCCCGCCAGTTCCGCCAGTTCTCCGGCACCTTCCTCCTCCACACCGGTGTCCACCTTCCTCAAACCTTCCTCCATCAACCGGATCGACGATTTCGACTTCTCGCGCCCCCACCCGTCGAGACCGATGGAGAGGGTCGCGTATGTCCACATCCACGCCGGAGCCGGATATCTCGAGCGATAGGCGGCAAACCTCCTGATGGCCGCTTCGGGCGGTCCGTGCTCCTCCGCGATCCGGGCGGCACGGAAGAGGAACCGAGGCGCGGCACTGTTTTTCGGAGAACGGTCCGCGACTTCCTCGTACAGTCCGCCAGCCCGTGCGAATTCCTCCCGCTCCTCCAGGAACGGCCCGATCACACCCGCGACCTCCAGGGACTCCTCCCTACGGGGAAATTCCGCCAGGAACCGACTGCCGGTACGGATGGCTCCTTCCACGTCGCTTCCCTGCGCGTACAGACGCATCGCCCGGAGAAGGTACATCGGGACTTCCGGATTGCCTGGAAATCTGCCGGCGAGTCCCTCGAGCGCCGAGGCAGCGCCCGCAGAGTCCCCGGCAACCACCTTCCCGTCGATCTCCTTGAGGGTGGAGAGCAGGTAGAGGTCCTTCGCCCGCGCCTCGGAGCCGGTATCGGTCCCCTTCGCGCCATCCGCGAGTACGAGGGACGCCTGCTCCCGTGCGGCCGCAAGCTCTCCCTCATACAGGGCGGCCTCGGCCCGGATCAGGTTCGCTTGTCTTGCCTGGGGAGGGGCAGCAGACGGGCACCCGGCGACCTCCACGGCCATTGCCCCGGCCCGGCCGAAATCACCCGCTGCGAGGAACGCGGAGGATGCCCTCAGTGCGATGGATACCGATTTCCCGGAAGGATACTCCGTCAGCAGAAGGAGCGCGGCGTCTTCCGCGTCCTCGGCCGTCGACTCTTTCCGCTCGTATCCGGCGACCATCGTTTCCGCGTACAGAAGCGTCGCCCGCTCCCCGGTGGCATCCGCGCGCTGCTCCCCGACGAGTTCCTCGAGAAGCAGGATCCCCGCTTCCCGTTCCCCCGACCCGAGAAGGGCAATGGCCCACTTCAGGATCCGTTCCCCGTCGTCGATCCCCGATTCCTCTCCCCTTACCTTGAAATACTCTCCCGTCAATGTGGCAGCGTAGGCGTAGGCCTGTCGGGACCCGGTACGGATTCCCTCGTCGAACTTCCTTTCGGCGAGGTTCCTGTACATCTCGGCCAACTCCTTTGCGGTCTTTTCCGCTACGAGGGCCGGCCGCGACCGCGCCCATGCCGATTCCGGGCCGTACTTTCCCCGCAGGGTCAGGGCGCGGGAGATCGCCTCCTCTTCCTGGCCCGCCTGGAGGAGCGATACCACCGCCTCCATCTCGAGCGCCGCTGCACGGTCGTCGGAAGGGAAGCGCCGGGCGGCGATGTCACGGACCGCCGCAGAGCGTACCGCCTCGCCTCGCCGCTCTTCGGCTTCCCACAGGGCGGCAAGGAGAGCCTTCCCTCCGCACGTCCCCCCGTTTATGGGGGGGTACGAGTCCAGCCGTTCCGGGGAGGCATCCTTCCAAGCGCGGACCGCGAGCTTCACCACATCCCCCTCGAAAGCCGACGGCTCCCCGCACGCAAACTTGGGGTCTGATAGGAGGGGAGACAATTCCCGGAGCGCCCCGTCGACATCCCCGGATTGAAACCCGATCCAGGCGATCATGTACCGTGAAACCCGGGAGGCATCGGGATTCCCGGCATCCGCCGCGGCGCGATACCGTGCCACGGCCCCGGCGGTGTCCCCGGCCAGGAGCGCCTCATGACCGAGGCGGACACCGATTCCCGCCGAGAGGGGGGATGCGGGGTATTTCTCCAGGTACACTCTTGCGACGCGCCCGGCGGCAGGATCTTTGATCGCCATCCGCAGGACGGTGTCCAGGTAGAGCCTTTCCTCGCGTCTGGCGTCGGAAGAGGCCTCCCCCTGGAGGATCGGCAGGACGCGGCCGATCATTTCCCGCTCCTTCTCGTCCGCGATCCGCCCGGGATATCGCTCCCATCTGCCCCTCCCCTCCGCCAGAACCGACCCGATCCGGACCGCAACCTCGGGGACGTCCTCCGGAGCAAGATGGCCGTCGGCGAGGAGGGAAACGGCGCGTCCGATGGCGTGCAACGATTTCTCCCGTTCCGCCTCCCCCGCCTCCTGCCTCATTGCGTGGGCCTGGCGGACGAGGGTATCCGCCAGCTGCCGCGCGGTCGCGTGACGCAGGGCGATCAGGCCGTGGATTCTGCCTTTCCACGCTGCGGCACGCTCCGTCTCCTCCAGCGCCCGGACGATCGGCAGGAGCGCGGTCATTCGGGCATCGGCATACGCGATCGCCTCCCGCACCGCCCGATCGCCGGGACCGTCCGCCCCATCGCCCCGCTCCTCTTTCTTCCGCAGGATATCGAAGTATTGCCCCGTGAAATCCTGGATATCCACGGCCGTTGCCCGGATCACCTGCAGTTCCTCGAGGAAGAGTCCCACATCCCGGAGGAGAATGGGGACCTCCGTCTCTCTTCCGCCCCCGATGGTGGCGATGGTCGCTTCCCGGCGCTCCCGGATCCGGTCCCGGAGGATGTGGATCTCCGCCTGGTTTTTTTCCAATTGGACGAGGCGGCGGTACCGCCCGATCGGATGTCCCAGGTTCTGGAGGGTATCGACGGTGGCGGACAACTGCTCCACCAGCCGGTCGACTTCGACGCCACCCAGCGTCACCTCCTCGACCCTCTGGATGATCTCGCCGATTTCCCCGTAGGAAAGGAAACGGGGGAATTCGGGAGATTGCCCGTTTGCCCCGGCCAGGGAACCGGTCCGGTCCGCCAGGAGAAGGCCGACCAGAAGCTCCACCACGACGGTCCGAGGCAAATACCCGCCGCTGGCATCCAGGGAGGAGAGAACCTGACGGGTGGCCCGGAGGCGGTCGAGCTGGAGTCGCAGGGATTCCACGTTCCCGGAACGGTCCGTGGTTTCCGAGGAGGGAGGCGAAACCGACAACAAGGCATCCTCCAGCTCGTTCCCGGCCTGGTTCAGTGCGTTGATCGCCGTATCATACCGTCCCCGTTCCCTCGCGATTCCGCCGAGGAGGAGGAGATACCGGATCCGCTCCACGAGTGGATTTCCGGCGATCATCTCGGCCGGAAGCTGCCTCATGGCCTGCACGGGCTCCGCCACGGAAGCGGAGTATCCGATCCGGTCCAGCGGCGCATTCCCGTTTCGGAGGAGGGCCTGAAAAACCCTCGCCGCTTCGGATTCATTTCCACCCGTCAGCAGTAGCTCCGCACGCGACCTTGCCGCCCTCTCCGCGAGGAGGTTCCCCTCTTCCGGTCCGCCTGCCCCTTCCTCCACCCGCCGGAAGAGTTCCAGCGCCCTGGTGACATCCTTCCTCTCCGCGGCGATCTGACCGAGGGAGTACAGTGCAAGAAGGCCGTACGGACCTTGCGTCCCCGCCTGGGCGAGAGTCGCGGAGGCGTCCCCCACCCGTCCAGCGGTCCCGCGGAGCCCCGTGCCGTAAAAATACAGGATCGGCGGAGTCCGGGCGCCGCTGCGGATGGCGGTCTCGGCGATCATGACGAGACGCCCGGGGTCGGGGTACCGTGACTGGGCTGCGACGACTTCCTCGAACAGCGGCGCTGCCGCCTCGATCGGAAACAGCCCCAGGCGCACCCTCCGCTCGAGAAGCTCCGCCGCCTCGGGGAAGAGCCCCAGGGACATGTACCCGCGGAACAGGGAGCGCGTTTCCCCGTCTGCTGCTTTAACGGACGAGGCGAGACGGGCCATCTCCGCCAACGGGACTTCGGCACGCGCCCGGGGTGTCAGGATCGGAAAGAGAAGGAGGACCGTGCAGGCGAGAAAGGGAAGGAGGAGGCGTCCGCCTATTTCCGGTGGAAGATCCGCTTCACGATTCGAACTGGATCTCATCCCCGACCTCGGTCCCCGTTCTCTCGATGGTGCCTGCCGGCAGCTCGAGGACCCCCCGGGCGCTCCAGAACACTCTGGATATGCGGTTCGCGCGGAACCGTTCATACCGTCCCACCACCATCAGGTCCCGGTCGAGGAACAGCGCGTCGAAGACGAAGCGCATGCCGAACGAATGGATGCTGCCGCAGGGGGATATCCAGAGACCCTCCCCGGGAGATAGCCCCTCCGTGCCCAGCAATCCCCGCGATCGGGCGAGGAAGGTCTCCGCCTTCCGGATGGTGTCCCCGATCGCGGCGTCCCGGGTGAGGTTGCGGGCCCTCAGCGGGGAGCGATCCCCCGGACCGATCATTACCTCTTGCTCGCCTTGCCGGTCCGGCGGGATCTCACGTAAAGGTACAGTCCAAGTACGGCGAGAAACGCCACGGCCCACGGTAATATCCCGTTCATTCGGATTCCCCTCCCATGTGAATTCTCCCGTCTATTTCGATGCCACGGGGAACAGGATGGTGAAGATCTTGATGACGCCAGGCCCAAGGATGACGATGAACAGCGCGGGAAAGAGGAGGAATACCAGCGGGAAGACCAGCTTGATGGTGGTCTTCGCCGCAGCCTCTTCGGCTTTTTGCCGGCGGCGCATGCGGAGGGAGTCCGAATGGACGCGAAGGGACTGCGCGAGACTCGTCCCCAGCTTCTCCGTCTGGATCAGCATCGCGACGAGGGACTTTATGTCTTCCACCCCCGTCCTTTCCGCGAGGGCCCGTAACGCCTCCTGCCGGGGCTTCCCGGCCACCATCTCCCGGTTGACGATGTCGAACTCCTCGCTCAGGGACGGGCTCGACAGGCGAAACTCCTCCGTGATCTTCACGAATGCGGCGTTCAGGCCCAACCCTGCCTCGACGCAGACGACCAGGAGGTCCAGGCCGTCCGGGAGGGCGTCGGTGATCTCCTCCTGGCGCTTCCGGACCTTCCTCCGTAGCGCGAAATCCGGGAGGAGGAACCCGACGACCCCCGCTGCAAGCAGGATCATGAAGGCCAGCCGGCTCTCCAGCCCGGCGGCCTTCGCATAGACCAGGCCCAGGAGCGCCAAGATGACCGGCAATGCCCAGCGGATGAGGAGGTAGGTCTGATACGCGCCCGCGCTCCGGTACCCCGCCTGGTTCAGGAGGAGCCGCGCGCCCTCGAGTTCCTTCCCCGAGAGCATTTCCACGAGCTCGGTTTCCGCCTGCGCCTTGCGCGTGAACCGGTCCCGTATCCGTCCGAGCCATCCTTCCGCGGATTCGATGAACCCGCCGCCGGGCCTCTCGCCCCCCCCGACGACATCCCGGAACCGCTGCGGCAACGACTCCCGCCGGCTATCCAGCCACCAGTAGAGTCCAAGGGTTACGAATGCGGTCGCGAGGAAGATGGAAAACGATATGAGGATGACCAAGGGCCCCTCCGTCTCAGATCTTGATCCGGATGATCTTCCGGATAGCGAGTGCGCCGAGGATCTGCATGGACACGGCGATGGCGATCATGATCTTTCCGATCCGCTCGAACCACAGCGGCTTCAGGTACTCCGGATTCATTATCCCGATCAGGACGGCTACCCCGATCGGAAGCACCGTCAGGACCGTCCCCGTAATGCGAGCCTGGGCCGTGAAGATCTTGAGCTGCCCCTGGATGCGGAACCGTTCCCGGATCACGTGGGAGATCTTGTCGATGATTTCGGCCAGGTTCCCCCCCGTTTCCCGCTGGACCAGGATCGCCGTCACGAAGAACTTGACGTCCAGGACCTCGACCCGTTCCGTCATCCCGATCAGGGCCTGCCGGAGGGGAATCCCGAGATTCTGCTCCTCGAACACCTTCGAGAATTCGGGCCCGATCGGGGGGGGCATCTCCTGGGCCACGAGCTGAATGGCCCCGGTGAACGAGTGCCCGGCCCGCAGCGACCGGGCAAACATCTCGAGGGCTTCCGGGAAATGGTTCATGAACCGTTTGATGCGAAGCCGCCGGCGCATGTTGACGACGATGTTGGGAACGGCCATCAGCACCGCCCCGACGGCGAGCGAGATGACGGTGGGCCAGTGGAGGATCCTGCCGGCGATAACTCCGACGGCGAAAAGCGCCGCGGTAAGGAGGACGAACGTTCCGACCCGGACCTTCATGTCGGCCTGTTTCAGGCGGCGGTCGATCCGGACGGCGGCGTTCATCCTCGCGAGCACTCGGTTGAGCATCGGCACGTCGCTCAGCAGCTCGGTCCTCAGGACATCCGGAAGCACATCCTTCTGCATGGCGCGAACTCCGAGCAGGGAGATCCTCTTCTTGATCTCGCTTTTCTCGGTGCGACCGGGCGCCAGAAGGAAGTAGCCTCCAGCGAGGACCAGGAAAACCAGGATGAAGACGATGGCGGAAACCCAGATCATCGTTGGCCTCCGTTCACGATTTCCGGTTCGCGAAGAGCTCGCTCCCGAGGTGGATCCCCGCCGTGTGGACCGTGTCGAGGAACTTCGGCCGTACGCCGGTGGCCCGGTACTGGCCGACGACCTTCCCCTCCGGGTCGAGACCCTGCTTTTCGAATACGAAGATGTCCTGCATCACCACCACTTCCCCTTCCATTCCCGTCACTTCGGTGACCTTGACGATCTTCCGGGTGCCGTCGCTCATGCGGGCCACCTGGATGATCGCGTTCAGCGCGGAACTGACCTGTTCCCGGATCGCCTTGACGGGCAGTTCGAACCCGGCCATGAGGACCATGGTCTCGAGACGGGACAGGGCGTCACGGGGTGAATTGGCGTGGACCGTGGAAATGGAACCGTCGTGGCCGGTGTTCATCGCCTGCAACATGTCCATCGCCTCGGCTCCCCGCACCTCCCCGACGATGATCCGGTCGGGTCGCATCCGGAGGGCGTTTCGGACGAGGTCCCGCTGGGTCACCATCCCCTTTCCCTCGATGTTGGGGGGCCGGGTCTCCAGCCGCACCACGTGGTCCTGCTGCAGGATGAGTTCTGCGGAATCCTCGATCGTCACGATCCGTTCGTCGTATGGCACCGACGCGGAAAGAATGTTCAGCAGCGTGGTCTTCCCTGCGCCCGTCCCGCCGGACACCAGGATGTTGAGCCGCGCCCTCACCATCGCGTCGAAGGTCTTCGCCATCTCCTCCGTCAGCGATTTGTTGGCGATCAGGTTCTCCATCCGGAGCGGGTCCACCCCGAACCGGCGGATCGACATCGAAGGCCCGTCCAGGGCGAGCGGAGGGATGATGACGTTGACCCGGGAACCGTCGGGCAGCCGGGCGTCGACAAGCGGCGACGACTCGTCCACCCGCCGTCCGACCTTCGAGACGATCCGCTCGATGATCGTCATCAAGTGGTCGGTGTCCTTGAAGGCGACTTCCGTCCTCTGCAGCTTCCCCTGCTTCTCGATGTACACCCGATCCGGTCCGTTGACCATGATGTCGGAGATTGCCGGGTCCTGCAGGAGCGGCTCCAGTGGCCCCAGACCCAGGGTTTCGTGCTGGATCTCGACGATCAGGCGCTCGCGCTCCAGACGGGTGAGCGGAATCCCCTCGGCGGTGATGAGCCCCTCGACGACGGTCTTGATGATCCCGGCGAGCTGCTCCGGGGAGATCTCGGAAACGGACGAGAGGTCCATCCGGTCGATCAGCTTCCGGTGGATGCTGCTCTTCAGGTTCTGGTAGGTGTGCGACTCCGTCGCCACGCCGGACGGCCGGCCACCAAACTCCCCGAAGGCGGTTGAGGGAAGGTTCCCCGTAACCGGCGCGGTCGCGGTGGAACCGTTTTTCTTCGATGCCATCCAGTGGCTGATCGTCATCTCAAGCACCCCTCCGACGGAAGATGTTTTCGATGTTCCCAAGGAACCCCTTCCGCTTCGCGGGTTCCTCCTTCGCCGGCCTGGACCCGTCCAGTATGGCCGCCATCTGGTCGAAGCTCCTCGTGACCTCCTTGTCCGGGGCGACCTCCGACAGCAGCTTGCCGCGGTTGATCGACGAGATCACGGTCGGGTAGTCGTTGGGGATGGAGGAGAACACCGGGCAGTTCATGATCCCCTCGATGCTCTCCTTGGGGATCTCGTCGTTCGGCAGGTAGCGGCTCAGCAGAAGGCGCACCCGCTCGTCGCGCAGGCCGATCCGGTTGAAGAGTTCCAGGCATTTCTGGGTGTTCTTGAGGGAAGGAAGGTTCAACAGGGACACGAGGAGGATGATGTCGGACATCTCGAGGGCCGTCAGCGTGCGCTCGTCGAACTGGTGCGGCGTGTCGACGATAATGTAATCGAACATCGACCGCAGCGTCGTGAGGACCTCCCGTACCTGTGACGCCGCGATCTGCTCCGCCTCCTCGACCAGCGGTGGATCGGCCAGGACGTAGACCCCGCTGGTGTGCCGG
>Ga0102851_10000184_pt1 | contig 27947 bp, 25 predicted proteins | sample Mud3Dept3metaG_FD_79558 | JGI IMG/M metagenome (GOLD analysis project Ga0102851, IMG submission 79558) | Freshwater wetland microbial communities from Ohio, USA, analyzing the effect of biotic and abiotic controls - Mud 3 Core 4 Depth 3... | ecosystem: Environmental > Aquatic > Freshwater >... | reverse complement strand
TCGACGGTGAACAACTCGTCGGCCCGCACGAGGGGCTCGTCGCGCAACACGCGCCGCAGCGCGTCGACCCGCGCCGCGGGCCAGTCCGACAGATTGGCGATCGTCCGCTTCCGCACCCGGCCGCCCTCCCGCCATGCTTCCCGGAGCAGCACGGCCGGCGGCGAGGTCCGGTTGGGGATGCGCTCGACAAACATGGACACTACACTAGCACGGTATCCATATATATCAAGCTATATCTGTGGTATTACATGGGTACACACGACCCGGCACAACTCCAGCCATCTCGGTCAGCGCTCAGCACTTACTGCCGCAATGAGCGACTTTTCATGGGGAACTTCGGTCTAGCTGCATGCCCGGCACCATCACGACGGCGATCTTTCGCCACGTGAGCGCCGAGTCTGGAACGCCGATCGTGAACCTGTTCTACGACGGCACCGGCGGCCAGAACCGGAGCCTCGAGGTCTACCTGCGGACCGCGCTCAACGCCGACAGCGGACCCCCGGAAGATGAGCCCGCCGCGGGGGCGGCCTGCCGCAGGCCGCCCCACGTGGCCACTTCAGGAATGCCCGCTCAGGGCGCCGAGTTCACTGTCAACAGGAACACTCTCCTGCCGGCGCTCGCTGACGACTTGGGTCGGTACAATTTCGAGGATTAGTAGTAGTAATAGTCGTCGTAGATGTCCTCTTCGGCCTCGATGAGCAGCCAGATGAGGAGTATCGATGCGCCGATCCCCGCGAAGACGATGGCGAGAATCGCCCCCGTGCTCAACCCTGCCGGGGCACTCTGCAAGTCGGCAGTCATCACGTGCTTCTGCAGCCGCACGATCTCTTCGTCACTCAACGCAGCCACCGTCGCGGCCATCTTGGCAGGCGCGATCCCGGCACGCTTCAGCTGCTTCTGAACGTCCGGGCGGGCCATGAACTGACCGACCAGCGCTCGCGCCTCCATCACCCTGGCGTGGGACGACTGGACAGACTGATGCAGCGTCGTCCGCGACACCGAATGCACGGGCCCACGCCCATCCGCTGTCGCGGCGCACACGTCACGTGCGGGAAATACGAAGACGAACGAGATGAGCGTTAGTATCGCTGCCATACGACGAACTGCCATACCGCCTCCTTTGTGATTGACCGCGCCGTCTTTCGGGCCGCAGGGCCGAATAGCCCGCAAGCAGCCCGGACACCCGTCTTCTCCCGCAGCGGTCCGAGGACTACCTGTCGACGCCGAAGTCGAAGAGTACTCCCGCACCCTCGCGTCTGCCTGAGAACAATCCGTATTCACCCGTGCTCAGGTCCCTGGCGGGCGTCAGGCGCCACACCCCAGGCCGGACCTGCGCCGCATCACACTTCACGATGGAGCCCCTCTCTGGCGAACCGGACCAGACGATGCTGAATCCCCCTCCGCCCTCCAAGTCGAAGTAGCGATAGTCCTCGCCATCCAGAGTGTCCTGGGACATCTTCACGTAGAACCACGTCCCGCGCGGGTCGCTCTCCGACTCGACCAGGATGCCGGGCCGGCGATCCCTTGTCCGGATCGTCGCGGCGCGGTCATTGAAATGAACCCACGACACGAGGCTGAAGGGCGCGGCCTGTGTCTTGACAACGCCGTAGATCGGCTTCAGGTCGATCACCCCCTCCTTCGTCTCGAGCGTGATGCGGGGACCGGCTCCGGCGGGGGACGCGGCCGGGCCCGATGGAGCCAGCCCGAGCCTGTCGAGCATCGCTGCGATGACGGCGCTGCTGACGCCCGCCGTCTTGAGCGCCACCAGGTCATCGGTGGAGGTCTGGAACTGGACCTGTCTGGCCGACTTGATCTTAGCGATCACCACGGCATCGCCCAGGTCCGCCTTGACGAGTCTGACGATCTCGGCGTTGTCGAGCGGCTTCTCTTGTGCCAGCACCGCTGGGCAGGCCAGCAACGCGACGACCGGGAAGCCGACCGCCGCCAACAGCAGACGAGCGGGTTTTCGCCTTGTCATCGCCTGGGATCCTCTGGGTATTCGACGCGGCGCGGGTATTTGACTGCGAAAGTGTGCTTCGCCAGCCGATCGCTCTCGAACGCACCGGCACAGGGGGTGTCCACGACCCGTGGACGTTGCGCCCAAGCGTTCTACGTATCGGTCTTTTATCATAGATTGCCCAGGGCGGCGCAAGTGCCACGGAGCGTCAAGTTACACCGACCCACGACACATGACGAAACGAACGGATGATTCGTGGCTCCCACAGGCGCCCCGCCGCGACTCGTCCCACGGGGCCAAGTGAGTGTACTCGCCGGCTTCTTGACGCTGCCGGACGCCCTCGGTTCCTGCGACACACCTTGGCGGATCGCGCTATCGCAGCGACCCGGCAACGTAGAACACGCTGCGCCCCTCGACCGTATCCCGCGCCCAGACAAACGTGAAGCGCCGAGTGGACGACACAGGTGAGCCAAACTCGATGCCCAGACCGACATCGCAGAGCGTGGGCGCGATATCCTGGCCCGGGTAGAGGCTTGGAGCGCGGCCGGCGTCGGCGAATCCGACGACGCCCAGCGTCACCCAGGTCCACCGCTTCACGTCAGTGCCGGCCGTGAATCCGCCTAGCAGGAACGAAGCCGCCAGCGGGGTCGAACCCGGCCGGCCGCCTCGCAGGTAGGGATGCGCACGCAAGGGAAAATCCGCATCGGGGCCGGTGCCCAACACGTAGTAGTCCTCGACCAGCGCAGGCCCGAAGAGCCTGCCGGCCTGCAACCCGGCAGACAGTAGCTGGTGGCGCGCTCCAGCGGCCGTCCTGGCCAAGCGGAGGTCTGCAGCGGCGGACACACGGGAGACCGACTGCACCGAACCACTCGCGATCCATCCGGTGTCGAAGCTCGCGCGCGTCGACGACCGGACGCTCCACCCCGCCGCGAGTTGGCGTTCCCCGAACTGGAGGCGCGGCGTTGCACGCAGCCAGAGCACGCCGGTCGCGCGCAACTCCCGCATGCGCGACGCCCGGACCGCCGGGTCGGAGGGCACCCCCGAGTCGAGTGGCACATCAAAGTCCCGGCGCCGACCGTTGGCGCCCGCGACGATCGACATCACGGGCAGCCGCACCGGGATGGTGAAGCCCATCCCGACGTCGGTCCTGCTCAGCCGGAAGTCGCCGCCGTGCGCTCCAAGGCTCCAGGTTTCGTCGCGACGGCTGAAGGCGAGCCGCGCGTACGTCGGCACGTGCAACGGCCGCGGGATGTCGAACTCTAGCCGCAGCAGACTTGCGTCGGCCGGCCACCGCCACTGACTGGTCAGCGACACCCCCGAGCCGGCGATGTTCCAGTAGTTGAACCGCAGCGTTTGGAAGCCGATGTCCGCCAGCGTCCCGAACACGACCTCGGCCGGCGACCCGACGCCTCGTCGTCCGTTGACCGTGACGTCGAGGGCATACTCGTCGGGGGTTGGACCTGGCGCGGGATCGGTCACAACGTCGGTGATGTACCGATGCTGCGCCAGTCGCCAGCGCGCCTTCTCGATCTCCGACCATGAGAGCAGATCTCCCGGCCTCAGGGCGAATTCCTCGGCGACCCGCTGGCGGGCGACCCCGCCGTGAGTCAGGATTCGGAGTTCACTGAGGTGGGGCCGCTGGAGGCGGTTCCAGTAGCGGAGCGCGGTGGTCCGGGCACCGCCCAGATAGCAGACGGTGCCGGCGAGCTCGAGCCCGAACGGATCATCTGGCGCCAGCCGGAGTCCCTTCGACACCCAGGCCAGGGCCTGCTGGTATGCCTGGCCGGCAAGGAACCCGGCGGCGATTTCGAAGCACGCATCAGCCCGACCCGGGTCCAGGGCGAGCACGTACAGGAATCCCTCGCGCGCTTCCACAGTCCGGCCCTGCAGGGCCCGGCTGAGCGCCAGGCCATAGTGCGCGTCCGGACTCCGCGCATCCGCCGCCACCCATTCGGCGTACGCCGCTTCCGCCTCGGCGAAGCGCGACAGCCTCAACAGGTCCCCGGCCCGCTCTTGCGCTGAGCCGGCCGTCACAGGTTGCTCCACGGGCTGCTGGGCATGCGCCGGCATGACGGGCACGAACACCAGCAGCACGCCCGCGGCGAGCGCCGGGCCCCAGACGCGCCTCCGCAGGCTGGCAGCGCCGCTCATCTTGGCACAATGAGGAGGGTCCAGCGCCCCGAGGCGTCAAACTGCCGCTGGAAATCCGCGGTCGCCAAGGGCAGTGCTTCCCCGCTGGCCGGATCGTTGAGCCACACCTGCCGATTGGCGGGATCCACGCCGATCAGCACCATGGCATGGCGACCTTTCCGGCCCGCGAGCAGCGACACGATGATCGGCCGTTGCTTCTCGAGATGCTGCACGAGATCCTCGAACGGCGGTTGGACGAGGAATCCCTGGAAGCCGAGGTTCTCCACGAAGCGGCGCAGGTCCTCGCCGGTGGTGCCGTCCTTGTAGAGGGGGACGGATTCCGCAATGGCTTCCGGCGCGATCTCGACGCCCCAGTAGCTCAAAACCATCGAGACGGAGGCCGGCAGGCACAGGTTGTATGGCTGTTTCTGCAGCGGCACCTGCAGGCGCACGGCTCCGCTCTGAACCCCACTGGAAGCAGCCTCGGCGACGGCGACGACAACAAGGACTTGACGAAGGCAGGCGGGGATGGGAAGCATTCGCCGCCGATACTATGCGATCACGGTCCTCCCGGGAAGGCCCTCGTATCGCCCCGCCGAAACCGCCCTCATGAGGCTGTCCGTGGTTCGGAGCGCGCCACGACGCGATAAAGGATCTGATATGGAACGACCCGTCAAGTGATGCGCGTTTTGCTGCGCCGGCCTGTGACGCCTCACGCGTCATAGGCCGGCGTCGTTTCGGTGGTCGAGGGCGCCCAGTCGACGGTTGATCACTCTGATATTCGCTGATCGAGCGGTGCGCTCGCCGTGATGATCGTGATCCGTCGGGAGCTGCCTCCGACTGGCAACGTGGATGCCCGGTGCGCCCGAGCCCACATAGAACCTGCGAGGGCCCTCCTTTCCGTAGGTCCCTCGACGACCGACCTGGTGCGGCCGCACGCGCGGGAGGCTACGCGGCGGCGTCGAGTCGCCGTGCACGCTCACCGCGGTCTTGCCCCTCTATGGCCACCGCGATAGCCCAGATGAAGCCCCGGAACTCTCGCCCGACGGCGGTGATGACCTGTTGTTTGACCTTGCCGCGGCCCAGCAGCCGTCGATTGTGACTAGCGGGCAGTGCCGTCTTCGCGGATGCCGCCCTCGGTGGCGGGATCCCGGGGGCGAGGCAGCAGACCCCCGCGTTGCCGGCGCTTGCTCAAGGAATACAAGATCGTGGGTGCCAAGGACCGACTGGAAGTGTACGAAGGCGGACAGGATCTCCAGGTGGCGTTTGTAGACGTGAGATTCGACGTGGAGACCTACGCGCTTTACGCGGCCATCGTAGTGTTCGACTCGAAGACTGGGACCGAACTTGTCAAGTTACCTAAGCGATACTATCGAGGCGGACACTTCAGTGTGATTTCGTGCCTCAACGGCGACCTCGACAAACTGGCTCAGCGCGTCGCAAAGGAGATTCGCCAGCTCAGAAAGACGGCCAAGTAGTCGCCGGCGCGAGGCCGCGTTTCCGGTCAGAAACCGACCCGCGCGACGTCGAGTGGGACCTTCGCTCCGCCCTCGGCAAACGCGTTTGCCGCCAACGCCGAGCGACGCGGACGCAGGTCTTTACCAGACACCGCCCGGTTTTCCCCCGGCCGCGCTACCCTCGAGTTTCATCTGACTGGAATGGCAGCCTGCGACGGAGGATCGAGGCGCGGGTGTCGCAGAACGGATCATCAGTCGTTCCGAAGACAGGGTGGTAGGACACCCGCCTGCCCAGCGCGTCGCCATCGAGACCGAAGTCGTTGAGGTGCAGGAACTGCCGCATCTGGATCTTGTAGCGGCCCTCGACGCCGAACAGCCCCTCTAGCAGGCGTTCGTTGAGCCAGACGAGGTGACGCAAACCGAGCTCCCAGAGGTACGTGTACCCCTTGAAGTTCTTCCAGTCCGCGCGCGTGGCCCGCCACATTCCGATGACCTGCCGGCGTATCCTCCACCGCACGAAATTCAGCTCAGCCGGCGATAGGTGGGCTGTGCGCACATTGCTGAAGTACCCGTCGTACCAGCGGAAGTCCCGCAGATTGGCCACTCGATCCGACGCCAGCATCTCCCCCCTCAGCGGGGTCTTAGGATACGGCGTGAGCAACTGGTCCATGACGCTTGTGATCCCCAGGCTCCGGACAAACTCGTAGTTCTCTCGGATGCTCTCCGGATCGTCCATCTCCAGGCCGTTGATGAGGCCGGCAATCACGACGACGTCTTGGCTCTGCAGTTCCGCGACTCCCCGGCGGATGAGGTCGACCGTGTTGGGCTTGCGCATAGCACGCAGGTTCTTGGCCGACACGTTCTCGATGCCCAGAAAGACGGACACGAAGCCGGCCTTGGCCATCTTCTTCGCGATGCCCGGACGGTGGGCGAAGCCGATTGGGCTGGCCTGGGTCGTGAAGATCAGGTCCCTGAGGCGGAGAGAGATCACACCGTCCATGAGGTTCTCGAACCGGTCCATGTCGAGCGTGATGTTGTCATCGGTACAGAAGATGTGACGGGCGCCGCGGGCGTATGCGTCCTCTATGTCGTTTAGGACCCGATCGAGCGGGAACACCCGGAAGGACTTGCCGTACATTTCCCGTATGCTGCAGAAATTACACGCGTGCAGGCATCCGCGAGACGTCTCGATGACGTCGGCGCGACGGAAATACATGTGGAAGCCCTTGGTGAGCCGCTTCGCGCGCGCCGGTATCCGTATCCTCGAAAGGTCCTCGAGCGGCCGAGGACCATTGTGTACGAACGCGCCGTCCCGCTTCCAGGAAACCCCGAGCACGTGCGGCAGCCCTTCCCGGTTCGACTCGATGCAATCGAGGAGTTCCCCGAAGGCGAAGTCGCCTTCGCCCCGGATCAGGTAGTCCCACGCCGCGGCGTCCGGCCCCTGCGCAATCTCCTCGCTGAACAGCGTGGCATGGTAGCCGCCCAGCACCGTCTGAATCCGGGGGTCGGTGCGCTTGACGAGCGCCGCAAGCTGCAGCGCGGCCTCGTACTGAAACGTCATGGCCGAGATGCCGACGACTTCCGGCCGGAAGTCCTCGATCACTCTCAGGAGCCGCGCCGGGGCACGCTTGCGCCAGACGACGGTGTCGGCGACGCGGACATCGTGATGGTCGACCTGGGCGGCGATGGTGGCGAGTGCGATGCTCGGCGGCTCCCACTGGCGTCTGGGCACCCACGGCGACGTGGCGGGGTTCTGGACAAGGAGCGCCCTCAGGCTCATCTGGATCCCTCCGCCGCCGCTCCGGAGCCTCCCGAGCCTGGCGCGAACCAGTCGCGACGCGCTTCGCTGTCCCTGCTGGTCCCTAGGTGAAAGGCGAGGATCGGCCTGAGCACCGACGACCAGTACTGCCATGTATGACCGCCGGGCGACGTGTTCCATTCGTGGGGGATGCGCTTCGCGGTCAAACGGTCGTGCAGTGTCGTCATGGACCCGTACATCCGGTCCTCGGTGCCGCATGCGAGCAAGAGCCTCGGGACCGGCCCCGGCACGACCACCGTCTGCTTGCCTCGCCCGCGGCTGTCGAGGCGGCCTGGCGGCGGAGGTTCGGCCGGCCAGAAAGCCCACTCCTCATCGAAGAACGTGCTGACCACGCTGGCGTGCCCGAAGCGGCCGCTGTACCGCCGAACGATATCGAGCGCGACGAAGCCGCCGAACGAGAACCCCGCCACGCCCCAGCGCGCGGGGTCCGGCGGCACGCCGTACGTCTTCGCCACGTGGCCCGCGACATCCTCGGCCACCAGCGGCAGGAACTGCCCGAACGGGTAGTCATCGGCGTTGCGGCGGTAGCTGTCCGGGAACCTGACGTCCGGAAGCACGATGATGGCCGGCTCGACCTCGCCGGCGCTGAGCATCGCCGTGTAGACCTCGGCCATCCGAAGCTCGCGCAGCAGGTCTTCCGGCCGGTCCGCCCAGCCGTGGTTCAGCACGAGGACGCGCGTCACCGTGCTGACGCCCGCGGGGACCAGCGCCAGGAAGAACCGCGGCTCCTGCATTTCCGCGAACCAGAACCGCACGCGGTCGATGTTCAGGAGCGGACCGCTCTGGAGCCGCGTGACCTCGACCCCGGCGGGCGGCAAGGGAGCCGTTTCCCAGGGTTCCCGGCTCAGGGACCTGCACCCGAACGCCGACACCGCGAGCAGCAGCGCCAACCACGCCCGGGGGCGGCAGAAGAGGCGCCCAACAGTCAGTTGCGTCGGCATCATCGTCACTCCATCGCCGCCTGACGGGCGGCCCGCTCGGTGATCTTCTCGGAGACAAGAGCTTCCAGCTGCTCGATGGTCTCGAGCCGCCGGCGGTCAAGGTCCCGCGTCGTGAACTCGATGGCGAAGCGCATCTCGAGGAAGCTGACCAACTCCAGCGCTGCGATCGAATCCAGGACGCCGTAGCGGGCGAGGGGGGCGGAATCGCTCACGGCCCCCGAGGGTTGGAGGGCGGCACTGCCGGTCAGGTACTCGCGGATGGCGGCCCTGATGTCTTCGGCCATGGGGTGCTCCTGTCTAGTCGCTGCAACGTGGCGTAGTCGATCTTGCCCCTGCTCCCCCGCGGCATGACGTCGAGGATCAGAAACCGGTCAGGGATCATATAAGACGGCAAGATCAGGGTGCAATGCAAGCGGAGGGCGGCTTCATCCAGGGCCGGCGCGCCCCGTCCGCACGCGAAGGCGGTCAGCCGCGGTTGATCGCCCTCGGACGCGACCACCGCGGCCTCGCCGAGTTCCGGATGGCTCGCCATGGCCGCTTCGATCTCGCCAAGTTCGATCCGGTACCCCTTCCGCTTCACCTGGCGATCGACGCGTCCCAGGAAGGCGACGTCGCCCGACGGATCGATCGACACGCGGTCCCCTGTCCGGTAGTAGCGCGATCGCCCGAATTCGTCGTCCAGATCGGCGAAGGCGCTTGCGGTCTCCTCGGGGCGTTTCCAGTAGCCGGACATGAGGGACGCGCCCGCCACGAGCAGTTCCCCCGATGCCGAGGGGCCCGTCAGACCCGTGCCGCCCTCGTCGAGGCGCAGCCGCGCGTACGGGCACGGCCGGCCGATGGAGACCGGTCGCGCAGGGTCGATCTCCTCGGGCAGCCGGTGCCACGTGACGACATTGGTTTCCGTGGGCCCGTACAGATTGCAGAGTTCGGCGGCCCGATAAGACGACCGCAGCCTGGCGGCGGCAGGCGAAGGCATCACCTCGCCGGCAAACAAGATCGTGCGGAGGCTGGCCACCGGGCGCGCGTCCATCCCCGCGCGATCCAGCAGGTGCACGAGCATCGAGGGAACGGAGTACCACACCGTGACCCGTTCGTCCCGCACCATCCCGAGCAGCAGACGAGGCACCCAGGCGGCCGCGGGGGGCACGACCACGCACGCCGACCCGGCGCGCGCGATGCTGAAGACGTCGAACGTCGAGAGGTCGAAGCTCAGCGGCGAGGGGCAGGCAATTCGGTCATCCGGACCCACGCGGAACTGGCGCACGGCCCAGTCCACGAACGCGCCGACGGCCCGGTGCGAAATGGTCACGCCCTTCGGCGTGCCCGTGGATCCCGACGTGAAGAGGATGAAGGCCGGTTCCTCCGGCGAGCACTTCACCGGCTCGGCGAGCGGAGGCGACGCGATCAGTTCCGGCCACTCCAGCGTCGCGCCCGTTTCTCGGACTCGCACGGTTGGCGCCGCCGAACTCGGCGACTCGCTGTCGCGGACGACGAACCTGGCGTCGCAGTCGGCCAACACCGCCTCGACCCTGGCGCCGGGCCAACTGGGCTGAACGGGCACATAAATGCCGCCGGCGATGAGCGTTCCGTACATCGCCGTAACGGCGTCAGCGGACTTTTCCATGACGAGGGCGACACGGTCGCCCGTCTCCAGCGCGTGCCGCCGGAGCGCTGACGCGATCGACAGGCTCCGCTCGTACAGCTCCGCGTGCGTGACGGTGCGGCCCGGCTCGACGACGGCCGGCCGGTCCGGATAGCGCGCCGCCGCCTCCGCAAGCCAGTCGTGAAGCAGGCCCTCTCGCAGCTCAGGTTCGAACAAGCGTCACGCCCCATGTGAAGCCGATGCCCGCCGAAGCGAAGAGGAGCCACTGCCCTGGTTTGATCGCGCCCTGTCGCTCGAGATCCACGTAGTTCAGGACGAGATCGCTCGCGAACGTGTGGCCGCACTCTGCCATGCGCGTGATCAACGCCTTGTCGGGGTGGAAGCCCATGGCTCTCATGAACCCGCGGCGGTCGCTTCCGCTCAGGTTCGAGTAGACGACGTGGTCGATGTCGGACGCAGTCAGGCGCGCGTCTGCGTAGATCTTCTGCAGCAGGCGATGGAAGTGCAGGTAGAAGATCGGCAGCACGTCCTCTTCAAGCATTCGCGCGTCGACGCACAGCTCGAGTCCGACGCCAGCAGGACCTCGCTCGAGCCTGATCACGCGGTGCAGGTGTCCCAGCGTGAGCACCTCCGTGGCAACGATTTCAGGGCCGAAGCCGCCGTCTCGCGTCAGCACCACCGCACTGCCGGCATCGCCCTGGATGGTGACCGGGAGCAGGGACCTGTTACCGGGCGGCGGACTGTCGGCCGCCACCAGCAGCGCCACCTTCAGTCGGGGGTCCGTGCGCATGAGCGCCCCGGCCTGTTTGACGGCGAGATGAAGACCGGCGCAGCCTCCGAACTTGAAGCTGAGATTCAGCGAGGTCCTGGCGCCCAGGTCCTCCGACAGGCGATGCGCTAGCGGCGACGAGACCCCCGCCTCGCCCGGCAGGGTGCTGTAGTCGAGAATCAGGTCTACGCGGTCGCGGGCGACCCCGGCAGTCGAGAGCGCCTCGTGCGCGGCGCCCACCATCAGGTGGAACGGGTCTGACGGCCCGCACGTGCGGATACGGTCGATCTCCAGTTCCGCGAGCACGCGAGCCCGGAGCACCGGCCCGACCGCGGCCAGCGCCGACGCCACGCGATCGCGCTCCCGATCGAGGATGGACGCCACCGGTTCGCTGTCCGGGGGCAGGCGATACGCCGCGCCGGCGAGTCTGATCGTCACGACGGGTCCTTCTCCACCAGCAGCACGCCGAACTGATCGCAGCCGGTACTGCTCGCCACCATGACACAGCGCCTGTCAGACTCCCGCAGGCGGCCCAGCGCGAGCCCGAGCCGCAGGAGGCCGCAGCCGCCGAACGCGCCGCCGGCGACTTCCGCATGCACGGCCGAGGGCCCCGCCATGAGTTCCACGTCGCCGGAATCCATGCCCGCCGCCACCCTGCCCAGCAGTGCCGACACGTCGCGGACGCCTGGGCGCCGGGCGGCCTCCCCGTCCGGGCCGATCCAGCCGCCGACGTAGCGGCCGTAGGGCTTCGCACGCCGCCGCTCGGCGAACTCCCGAGTCTCCATCACGCAGGCGACGAGACCTTCGCCGGGAACGGTCCCTGTGCCGTCCCCGTCGCTCGCTCGGCCGGCGTCCACGCCGCACGCCGGGGACAGGGCACCGGCTGCCTCGTACCAGGCGAACACGCTCCGCGTCAGCAAATCTCCGGCGAAGACGACGGCACAGTCCGCCTCGCCTGTGCCGAGCAGGCTGGCCGCCTCGACTAGGGCGGCCTCGCTCGATGCCTTCTTCGCGCTGACGGTGAGGTTGGGACCGCGGAAGCCGAAGTGGCGCGCCACGTGGCTGCCCGGCTGGTTTGCCAGCGTCTCGGGAAACAGGATGGGATCGGCCTGCGCGGCGTTCTGTCGGAGCCCCGCGAGGAACTGCTCGGTCAACTCGACGCAGCCGAAGGCCGTGCCGAACACGACGGCAACGCGGTCGGGATCGAGCGTCGAGTGGTCGATGCCGGCATCCTGGAGAGCGAGGGCCGTTCCGACGAGCGCCCACACCGACAGGCGATCCAGCCGACGCGTGCGAAGCCCCGGCACCACGTCAGCGGGGCGAAACGCAGGGACGAGAACCGCCCTACGTGGCCCTGGAGTGGTCCACCTGGCAATGAGTTCCGGATTCGCCCGCAACCCGGGGTCTGGCAGGCCCGCAGACGCCCCGCCGGCGCCGATTGACGAAAACCCGGTCAGGAGGAGGTCCGACCGCGTCATGAAGACCCTCTCTCGCGGTCGAGCGCAAAGACTAGGCTCGTGTTGCTGCCGCCGAATCCGGCCGAGACGCTCATCGCAACGTTCATCGGGGTGTGCCGGACGGCTCCTCTCAGCAGGTCCACCGAACCGGTGGGAACCGGGTTCTCTAGCCGAAGGGTCGGGAAGAGCACGCCGCCGCGCAGGGCCAGCAGGGTGATGACGGCCTCGATGGCCCCGGCGGCGCCCAGCGTGTGGCCGATGTGCGACTTCGTGGACGAGACCGGGACGGGCGCTCCTCTGCCGGCGAACGCCCGCTCGTAGGCGCGGACCTCGGCGACGTCGTTCAGCCGGGTCCCCGTGCCGTGCGCGTTGACATAGCCGATCGCGTCAACCTCCACCTGCGCCCGCTGCATGGCCTGCGTCATGCTCATGGCCAGCCCGAGGCCCTCTTCATGCGGGGCGGTCGGATGGAAGGCGTCGTTGGTCGACGCCCACCCCGCAACAACAGCCAGCACGTCCGCTCCGCGGGCCCGCGCGTGGCCGAGTTCCTCGAGCAGGAGCATCGCGGCACCTTCGCCGATGTTCAGGCCCCCTCGCGACTCGTCGAACGGCCTGCACTGGCCGCTGTCGAGCGCCTGGAGCGCGTTGAACCCCGCGAGCGTGAACAGACACAGCGCGTCGCTCCCGCCGGCGAGCGCCACCGTGGCGCGGCCGTCCGCGATCGCGCGCGCGGCCGCGGCGATGGCCATCGCTCCCGAGGCGCAAGCCACGCTGATCCCAAACCGCGGGCCGTCAAGCTCAAGGGCTCTGGCCACCGCGTCCGACGGGCGAGAGGCCGGATACGTCGACGCCGGGCCGAGGCCGCCGCGCCGATAGTACCCCTCCGGCTCGATGGCGGCCTCCGGCTCGATGTCAGACAGACCCGCCACGGTCGTCGAGACGACGACGGGGCACTCTCGCCGAATCCGCGGCTCGTTCGCCAGGGAGGTCGCCGCCTGACGCGCGGCGAAGACCGCGAGCCTGTCCGTGCGGGACAGATACAGGCTGCCGGGCGCGTCAACCTCCGGAAGGTCCCTCACCTCACCCACGAACGGCACCTGGCTGAACCGCGCATCGAACACGGACAAGGGCCCGATGCCGCAGCGGCCTTCGGTCAGCGCCTCAAGCAGGGTCTCCCTGCCGACTCCAAGAGGACTGATGACGCCAATCCCCGTCACCGCGACGCTGCGGCGGTTGCTCATGACACCCGCCGCGGAGCCGCGTTCGGCACGTCGGGCAGATCAGTCGCGTCGCCGGCTCGCACGGCGGCCGGCCAGATCTCGAAGAAGTTCAGCCATTGACTGGGCCACGCCCGGAGATGGCCCTCCAGGAACGACACGGCTGTGGAGAGGGCCGCCGCAACCGCCGCATCTCGCGGCTGCGACCGATCGAGCTCGATCGGCGGACTGACCACCATGCGGTAGCGAAGCCACCCAGTGCGGATGACGAGGCCGGGCACGACGGGCACGCCCGCGGCGTAGGCGAGGTGGAAAGCGCCGGGCGGAAACGGCGTGGGCCTGCCGAAAAACGGAACTTGCACACCCTTGCCCCGGTAGACGCGATCACCCTGCATGGCGACGATTTCTCCGGCCCGCAGGACGTGGAGAAGCTCCACGACAGCGGCCGGGTCCGAGAGGTCGACGGCGCGTAGCCGGTCGTTGGTCATCAGGTTCCGCAGCCGCATCTCGGCGTCGTTGCCCCGCTCGACGACGCGTGCCACGTTGACGCGGCGCCCGTGCAGTTCCAGGAGCCGCGACGCGAATTCCCAGTTTGCGGCGTGCGCCGTCCAGACGATGAGGCCGCCGTCCTTCAGGCACGCGTCGATGGTCGCCGCCCCCCGGTTGGCGTCGGACAGCATCGAGAGCAGGGCCTCGTCGCCGGCGGCTGGCACGTAGCAGTACGAAACGATGAAATCGCAGAAGTTGTAGAAGACACGGTAAGCGGCCCAATAGGCGCTCAGCCCCGCCCGTCCCGTCATGACCTCGAGGTTGCTCAGAACGGCCCGCCGCTCGCGGTGCAGCAGGAGGAAGAACAGCCCGGCCGTCACGGCGGCGATTGGCGGGTGGACGAGCCGCGGCAGTCGGGGGATCGTGGCGAACACGATGCGCAGCGACAACGGGTTGTGGTAGCGATGCCAATACCACCGCATGTCCGCTCTCACGAGGCCAGTAGTTCACCCATGTCCGCGACCGGCTTGCGCCGGAGCACGGAATATAGGTGGAGGATCTCCTCGTCGGAGTAACCCACGGCGCCCAGCGTGCGGACGCTCTCCCGGACGCCGGCCACGTTGCTGAGGCCGAACCGCCGATGGTACTGCAGAGCGACGTTCATCATGTCGGCCCTCGACAGCGTGGGCGTGCCGGCCGGGATGTCGTGGTAGCAGCTCTCGGCGCTCGTCTCGATCTGTTCGCGGGAAAAGCCCGCGGCCAGCGCCTGATCCCGGATCTCGCAGCCAGGGAAGAAACGCAGGCAGAAATGGTACGGCATCAGCGACGGTTTCGGGAGCGCTCCCAGCCAGTCGAGGGTTCGCTGAGCCTCCTCCGGGGTTTCCCCCGGGAAGCCGTACATGGTCGATACGTTCACGGCGACTCCCTGCTCCTGCGTGTAGGCGATGATTCGCCGCGCGCGCGCCAGGTCGACGTGTTTCCTGATCGACCGCTGGATCTCTTCGGACGCCGATTCGACCGCGTACGTAAACCAGACGGCGCCCGCCTCGATCGCACGGTCGACAAACGCCTGCGTAACGGTGTCGGCCCGCAGGCCGTTGACGAAATACAGGCGGATGCCGAGCCCGGCGCCGATCACGCGGTCGAACACCTCCATCGCTCTCGGGAGGCTCACGTTGAAGATGTCGTCGACGATGTAGAAATCGCGGACACCGTGCGCCGCGTAAAGCCACGCGATTTCGTCGAACACGCCGGCCGCGCTGCGGAGCCTGAGGCCGTCCCACGGGCGGAAGCAGAACGTGCACGAATAGACGCAGCCGCGGCTGGTCACCAGGACGCCCTGCCGCCGGTGATTGTAGGCGTAGCTCAACTGCGCGCGGTACCGCTCGAGGTCGATGAGGTCGTAAGCCGGAAGGGGCAGCGCGTCGAGGTCTTGGACCTCAGGGGCGTCGGGGTTCTCGACGGTGCGGTCGCCGTCCCGGAAGAGGATGCCGGCCGTGGACGAGAACGAGTCGCCCTGCAGCAGGGCCGAGAAGACCTGCTCGCCTTCGCCCTTCACCGCCACGTCGATCTCCGGCACGTCGGTGAAGAGTCGGCCCTTCCACGCCTGCACGATGGGGCCGCCGACGACGACCGCCGCCCGACTGTTCATGCGCGTCAGGCGGGCGAGCCGCTGGAGTTCTTCCATGAAGAAGACGATGGCCCGGATGCCGACCACGTCGGGCTTGAACTCCTCCAGCAGGGCCAGGAAGGCTTCGTCGGTCCGGCAGTCCAGCGACGACTCCACGATCCGGATGTCTTCGACCGCCCCGCTCGCCCGCGCGGCGGCGGCGACGTACATCACACCGATCGGGATGACGTGCATCTCGTGGGGGACGGTCCCACCCACCCAGCGCGGCATGTCGTTCGCTTCGACGAGCAGCACCCGGTGGCGGGACCCGGCTGGGGCACGGAGGTTCTGCAACGGGAATCACCCTCACGCCGCTTGTCCGCCGCCGGGTCGAACTCACGGGGCCAGCGGGTGTTCGAGGTTCTATCCGCGATCGCGGGCGCCCAGCTTCGCCTCGATGGCTGCGGCCAGCGTGGCGATCGTCTCCCACTCGGCGCGCTGGAACTCGCCTTCGACCACGGTGATGCCAAACGCCTTCTCGATCTCCAGGATGACCTGGAGGATGTCGATCGAGTCGATCTCAATCGGACCGTGCAGGAGCGGCTGGTCGTCAGCCAACTGATCCGGCGTCACATCCTGGACTCGCAGGCCCCGGATGATGAGTTCCTTCAGCGTCTCTTTCACGGAGTCCGGCATACGTCTCTGGTCACTCCCCACCCCACTATAGCAGCAGTCACGCGAGCCATCCAGCGCGGCCGGAGAGTGCCAATACCGCTCGGGCGGTCGCGCCGACCGGGTCAAGCAGGACCCATCGGCCATCGAGCCGGGTCCGCACTGGCTCGCGCCGAAACTCGGCGATTTCCCGGTAATGCGCGATGAAGTACATCACGCGCAGGAACATCTTCCAGTGGTGGGGCGCGAAGTACCCGGGCAGCACGATAGGCCTGGTCCACCCGGACTTCACTTCGGCGACGAACTCGGCATACGTCGACGCCCGGGAAGCGCACAGCGCGGCGCTCGCCAGCAGCAGGTGGCTGTCTCCGCCGCCCACCAGAGGCTTACCGATCTGCTGGGACAGCGCGATTACGCCCAGGTTCTCGGCTTGCGAACGCATGGCGTTGAACTCCAGAGCGTCGATCGCCCAGCCATAACGACCCAGCAACGCCACGGCCGGCGCCGCGTCCGGGCCGTTGCCGCCCCAGCCGATCAGCGGGTGGTTGAGCACGACCAGGCAGCCGACCGACACGAGCAACTCGAACACCTCGTCCAGTCTGCCTGCTTGCGCAAGGTTGCGGAGCGTGACGTGCAGTTCGGACAGGCTGTCAGCGGGCAGACCCGACAGGCCGAGGTGGAACAACGCGCCGTCGTGCCAGACCGACAGCTCCTCGCCCAGGGCGATCTGCTCGGCGTGGCCGGGGTACTGCTGACGCAGTTCGAGACCGCCGGCCACCTCGTCGTGGTCGGTGATCGCTAGGAGCAGCCGGGCCGCCCCGAGGCGGGCCGCGTTCGCGGTCTCCATGCGCCAGATGTCATCGGGACGGTACGGAGGGTGGTAGCAGAGCTGCCCGTAGTCGAGGTCCTGGATCCCGTCGAGCCCGAACGCGTGCTGCAAGAGGCGCCTGAGCGGCCACATGTAGGGCAGCCTGGACACCCAGTTGAGGCTGGCGAGGTTCTCGAGCGAGAACGATGAGTGCGTGTGCAAGCACACCAGCGAGACGAGATCGCGGGCGGGGGCGGCGCAGGACCGGAACCTGCCGTCTTCGATGACCCAGTAGTCGGCGCGAGCCATCGGGTCGGAAACTAGAGCAGGCCGCCGTCGACGGCGATCACCTGGCCAGTGATGTAGCGGGCGCCTTCGGACGACAGAAACCGCACGAGCGGCGCGACCTCATCGGGCGTGCCGAACCGGCCGAGCGGAATCTGCGCCAGCAGGGTCGTCCCGCCGCGCCTCGCGTATGCCTCGGCCATCTGCGTGGTGATCAGTCCAGGGCACACGGCGTTCACGCGGATCTGGTAGCGGCCCATTTCACGCGCGAGCGCCTTGGTGAACGCCACGACCGCGCCCTTGGCGGCCGAGTAATTACACTGGCCCGACTGCCCCCTGATGCCGCTGGGCGAGACGATGTTCGTGATCGCGCCGGCACCCGCGTGCATCATCCCTCGCAGCACCCTCCGGGAGCACAGGTAGGTGCCGCCGAGATTGGTGTCGAGCACCGTGTCCCACTCGCGGTCGGTCATCAGCATCAGTGCGGCGTCTCTCGTGACGCCGGCGTTGTTGACGAGGTACGTCACGAAGCCGTGCTCGCCCTCGATTGCCGACAGCATCGCCTCCACCTCGGCACGAACCGACACGTCGGCCTGGACGGCCACGGCCCGTCCGCCTTCCGACTCGATCTCCCGCACGACGCCATCGGCGCCCGCAGCATCGGACCTGTAGTTAACAAACACCAGATAGCCAGCCGCCGCGAGCGACCTAGCGATACTGGCGCCAATGCCACGGGAGGCGCCGGTGACCAGGGCATTGAGCCGGGCCGATGCCATGCCTTCCCTCTCTCTCCTCGTCACTTCGCCAGCGGCCTGTACACGAGCAGGTACAAGCCCCATCGGCTCCCGTAGCGATCGAGGTTGCCGCGGAGAGCGTATGTGACCGTGCTCTGAATGAACGTGCCCCACGGTCCGACCGTGCCGAGCCCGAGTTCGAGGCCGTCGTAGTTCCTGAACGACTGCCCTTCGTCGCGATTCTGTGCCCACGCCCGGTTGTACAACCCTTCGACTTTGAAGACCTCCATCACGTCGAACCCGTATTGAACGCCCGCGACGCCGACGGCATCGAACGCGTCGACACCACCCGGAATGCCCCGGATCCGAGGGCGGGCCAGGAACGACGGCTGATAGCGCGAGAACCGGTCGAGATCATCGCCGCCGTAGTACGCCGTCCAGAGGGACAGCTTGCTGAACGGCCCGACGTAGAACTGCTTCGCGAACTCGCCCGAGTACTTCGTGAACCGGGAGTTCGACGTCCCTCCTGTGCCGTCGGCGTACCCGAGGTCGCTCCAGTCGAAGCGCTGGCCTTGGAGGACGTTCGCCGTCAACCCGAATCCGCGGTGCATGAACTTCACTTCGCCCGCGGTCAGCAGGGTGTAGCCGTGTCCCGAGGCGCTGAAGTCGTCTGCGGTCTCGTCGGCGGGCCGAAACAGGTTCATCGTGAGGTGAGACGACGCGCCGAAGCTGATGCCGGGCGTCGCCTGCCAGTTCGCCAGCACGCCGGCGCCTTCCTCGAACACCCACATCCGCTGGTCGCTCGCCTCGACATCCCCGTCGAACACGCGGTCGCTCCGGGGGATGGCACTGAGGGCTAGGTCGATCCCGAACCGGAACCGGCTGCTGACCTGCTTCGACAGGTTGGTCGCCAGAATCGGCCCGGCGAAGAAGACCGACAGTTGCGCCCCCGTGCCACGGAAATCGAAGTTGACCGTGCTCAGGCCGGCCAGCGGGATCGGGTAATCGTACGACCCCTCATAGAGCGCCCCCACCACAATCGACCGGATCCGGTTGACCGGAGGATCGACGACCCGCGTGCCTCCCTCGCTGCGCAGCACGCGGAGCCCGTCGTCGGTGTCCCGGAACATGCGCCGATCCGAGGCGCGGACCTCGGCGAGGAGGCGATCGAACTCGGTGGAATTGACGACGTAGTTCGAGAAGGCGTAGGTCTTCTCGAGGAGGAAGCTCCGACCGGCCGCATTGAGCGTCTCCTGGACGTAGATGCTCTTGAGGAGGTTGTACGGCCCTCCTGCGTCCGCGCCAATCAGCTCGTAGTCCTGCGTCTCGACGTGCGACACGATGTGGCTGCGCCCCCCGCTCTGCTGGAGCTGCATACGAACCTGCCGGAAGAGGACGCCGTCGATCCAAACCTTGCCGCTGAAAAGCACGTCGCCCGACTCTTCCGGCTCAATGGCGACCACGTAGCAGAGCACGCCGTTCACGGTGTCGGTGCCGACGAGCGTGTACCGGTACTTCTCGTCGAGCGCGAGATCCAGAGGCTGGCTGACCACCTTCTCGGGCTCGAGCTGGGGAAGGGGAAACCCGCGTCTGCTGTTGAACCGGACGCCGTTGACGAAGAAGGCGTCCTGCGCCCAGTCGCGCTGTCCGGAGCGGTCAGCGAACAGCCGCATCTGGAGCGAGACGTCGAACCCCGACCCGAGGACCGTCGGTTCGAAGTGCAAGCTGAGCAGGCACTCGCCCATGTAGTTGTCAAGGCGGTGCTTCTGCGTCGCCTTGAACTGCTGCCACCGCGCAACGATCTCCTCGACGCGCAGCGTGCCTCGCCCCGTCACGCTGACGGTTTCGTAAAGACGCTGGGCCATGTCTCCCCTTCGGACGGACATCACGGCAAACGGCCCGTCGGCCGTGCAGCTCGCGGCCCGCGTCCGGCCCGCGTCCTGCACCGTTTGGCCTGGCAGACGGCGGCCGTCGAAAGCGTCGAAGCAGGCGAGGTCGAGACCGCCGTCCTGTCCGGCGGCCACGGTCAGCGTCCTTGGCCGCTCGCGGGAGGCGCCTGCCCTCACGAGGAAGGCGACGCTGGACGAAGCGCTATCGATGAAGGCAGTGGCGGCCAGCGGATCTCCTTCGGCGCGCAGGGACACCGGCGCCTTCTCTACCGGAGCGCTGGCGAAGCCAGGCCCCAGGGAGGCGGCAAGGATCGCGTGCGATCGGCAGAGACCCGCAGCCTGCGCAGCGGTCGGATCGGCGAACCAGTATGTGTCCAACAGGGTGTCGCCGGTTTCGACAACGGCGTTCAGATACGCGTCTGCGGAGGCTTCGGCGCCGGAGTCCTCGCCGGCGTCGAGTTTCAGCAGCACGGGCTTGCCGAGCTGCTCCCGGACCCATGCGGCCTCCCGGCGCCAGTCCGACCCGCCCCCGACGCCGATCGCGTCCGCGTACGCAGTCACCCGCCTGGCCAACGCCGGTTCGGACGTGACGAGTCCCGGCGGCAGCACGACGGCCACCGACAGTGTCGGTTTGACGGCCTTGAGCCGCAGGACCAGCGCGGCCAGCGTGAATTGCAGCAGAGGAAGGTCCTGGGGAGACGGATCGACCTCGAGGATCGCACCGCGGACCTGCGGGATCGCAGTCGGCAGCGCCGCGACGACATCCGCTACTCGCGCTTCGATTGAAGACTCCTGCTCCCGGCCGCCCGACGCGCGCTCGACGACGAGGACGCGCAGGTGAAGCAGTACAGTGCGGCCGGCCGGCCATAGCTCGGCCAACGGCGGCACGGCCGGGGCCGCAGCCGACGCGGGCCCCGGAGCCCGGAAGTCGACGACCTGAACCGAGGCGACCAGCGACGAGGCGTCTGGTCCGCCGCACCGGTCGATGGAGGCCAGCGCGGCCTTGGGGTCCAGGCGGTTCGAGGAGGAGATGGCAAGCCGCGACAGCCGTTGGGCGTTCGCCGGGACCGGTCGGCAGACGCAGGTGATCGCAACCGCTGCGAAGACGAGGCAGACCAAGCTAGGTCGGTGGCGCTGGCGACTCGGATACCGCTGGCTGCTGGTCGCTGGCGGGAACATAGGCTGGCTTCTCTCCCCCCGTGTCTTGAGGGCCGCGCTGTCCGAGCCGGGACGACTCCTCGATTACTCGGTGGTGATCGCCGGCGTTGTAGTTGCAGAACGACACCAGCCTGCCGTCAGTGGTGACGTACTTGATGATGCAGCGCCGCACGCGGCGCAGATCGTAGTTGGCCGCGTCCATGAAGTGCATGCCGGCCACGAAAATGCCGTTGAATCCGCGCCGGAACCACCACCGGCTCCGCCCGACGGACTTGTCTTCCCAGCCGTCCAGACCGCGCATCAGGCGGAGAAACGTCAGGCCTTGGGGGGCCCGGTCGGCATGGAAGCAATCCGAGAGCTGGTGTAGCTGAGCGAGGCCCGAAATCCGCCGCCGCAACGCCCCTGCGCCCTCGGGAACATTCAGGGCGTCGGTCGCCAGCAGGAAGCGCTCGAGGTCGAGGAACTTCGTGAGACACGTGGGATTGTTGTCCTCGTCGACGTGGAAGTAGGTGCCGACCGAGCAATACGCGTCGCACGCCGGATTCTGCTGCACCTGCCCCCGGAGCCGGCTCACCCCCCTCGTCAGCAGCGTGAGCGCATTCAGCGGAAACCAGTCCTCCGGAAACCTCGTCAGGCCCGTCTGCCGGCCGAACTCGAGAGCCATATCGGCGAGGTTGAACCGCGCGTTTTCCGCATTCGGGATGCCGACGCGCCCCGTCGCCGCCATGGGCTGGACGCTGATGCCTGTCACGTGGCGGCTGTGCTCGAGCGCGAACCGGAAGATGGGGCCGAGTTGGTCGACGTTCACACCAGCGACGATCGTCGGCACCAGCACGACGCGCAGGTTCGTCTGCGTCACGTTGCTGACGGCGCGGATTTTCGAGTCGAGCATCTTGCGGCCGCGCAGGGCGTGATACACGCCGTCGTTCATGCCGTCGAACTGCAGGTAGAGGGTCTGCAGTCCCGCGTCCTCGCAGCGGCGAGTGAAGTCCAGACTGCCGAACATGCTGCCGTTTGTCGCGACCTGGATGTGACTGAAGCCCATCTCCTTGGCCATCCGGACGATCGGGAGGAATTGCGGATGCAGGGTGGGCTCGCCGCCCGAGAACTGGATGTGGTGACAGGCAACGGGCCGGCGCTCGGCCAGCGCGGCCAGCATGCGCCGAACCGTCTCCAGATCCAGGTAGTACGTGTCTCCCTCCCGCACCTCCGCAAAGCAGACGGGACAGGCGAGATTGCACCGATTCGTCAGGTCGATGATCCCGAGAAGCGGGGCCTTGGCGTCGTCGTCATCTTCCAGCGCCTCGAGCCCGAAGGCCGACGCGGAACCGAAGACGCGCTGATTCCACTCGTCGAGTTTGTGGTGCAGCCTGCTGTCGCTGAGTAGAACGTTCTCGGCCTCCTGGTCGTGGCGCCCACACAGCGTACGCTGGTAGGTCTTGCCCTGGCGCTCGACAATGACGGCCGGAGCCCGTTCGCCGCACGACGGGCAGATAGACGAGGACCGGCTTAGCAGGCTCTCTACAGACATCGTCTCCAATGGACCGGCAGAAGAAGGGCGCCCGGATTCAGAACAGAAGATAACGCCTCAAACCGGAAACGCGGCTTGCGACACCCATGATCAGGCGCTATTATTGCTGCGGTCGTGGGTGTTGTCAAAGGCACCTGCAGGGCATCTCCTTCGGTTCGTTCATGGTGTCAGGCTGGCACCACCCTGTTCTTCCGCTGGCACATGACGAAGGTCGTCTGGTTCCTCCTCCTCTTCACGGCCACCAACGCCAGCGCGCTGTTCTTGTTCCCGTTGACGCTCGGCCGGTTCCTCCTCGCCACGGGCCTGTATGCCAGCGGCACCGCGGTCATGCTGGTGCTGCTGTTCCACCCGCGGAGCCGGTGGCTGGCCGCTGCGCAGTGCACCGTGCCCTGCGGTGCTGAGCCGTGCGTGGCGTTGACCTTCGATGACGGCCCGTCGGCCGATGTCACGCCGCGGGTGCTCGCGATCCTGCGCGAGAAGAACGTCAGGGCCACGTTCTTCGTGGTTGGTCGGGAGGTCGACCGCCATCCTGCGCTCGCCAGGGGCGTCTGCGCGGAAGGACACGCGATCGGCAACCACACCTACTCCCACCCTCCGCTGTTCTGCTTCCTGACGCCTCGCCGGCTCCGCGACGAAATCGGGCGTGCGCAGCAGGCCATCAGCCAGGTCACGGGTGTGCGCCCCGTCTACTTCCGTTCGCCGGTGGGCCTCAGGCACCCGCTTCTTGAACCGGCGCTCGAAGAGGCATCTCTCACGTTCGTCCTGTGGGCGCTCCGGACGTACGACACCCGGGCGCTGAAGACCGATGCCCTTGGCCGCAGGATCCTGGACAGGGTCCGGCCGGGCTCGATCGTCCTCCTGCACGACCGCCCCGGGCCCGGGGCGGAGGCGATGCTGACCTCGCTGCCCGGCGTCATCGATCGGCTGCGGGAACGGGGGTACCGGTTCGTCACGCTCGAGGAGTTTCGCCCGGCGGAGCCGGGCCGGGGGGCCGTCGGCCGTTTCCGCCCATGAGAGTCTGCGCAATCATCCCTGCGTTCAACGAAGCGGACACCGTGGGAGCGGTGGTCGCCCGCGTCAGGCCGCACGTGGCAGACGTCATCGTCGTGGACGACGGGTCGAGCGACGGCACCGGGGCGGCGGCCGAGCGCGCCGGCGCGGCGTGTCTTCGCCTCGAGCGAAACCGTGGCAAAGGGTTTGCGCTCCGCCACGGCCTGGACAGCATCGCCCGTAGCGGTTACACGCACGTCCTGTTTCTGGATGCGGACGGACAGCATCGCCCCGAGGATGTCCCGCGGCTCGTGGAGCAAGGGCGAGCGACGGGAGCCGACCTGGTGATCGGCGCGCGCACCTTCGACAGGGAGAGCATGCCGGCCTCCAGGCATTTCTCGAACACCGTCGGCAGCGGCCTTGCCTCCCGCCTGGTCGGGCAACCCATCAGCGACAGCCAGAGCGGGTTTCGGCTGGTCAGACTCGAGCGCCTGCTCGGGATTCGTTTGCGGGCGCGCCGGTACGATTTCGAGATGGAGGTCCTGATCAAGGTGTGCGCGAGCGGAGGTCGCGTGGCCCATGCGCCGGTAGCGCTGGTCTACGATGGCGGCCGCGCCCGGTCCAAGATGCATCCGATTCGCGATACAGTCCGCATATGTCTGTGGTCGCTGGCATACCGGTATCTCGGGGCCTAGGCCGGATCGCGCGCTGGCGGTTTGGCGGCGCAGCCGTGGCGCTCGCCGTCACCGGTTCCGCGTGGGCGTCCCCGGGCCAGCAGCCTGGGGCCGCCCCTGCGTCGCGAGCGCTGTTCAGCCAGGTGTGGAAGGGCGCGGCCGAGGCCCAGACGCGCCACGCGACGGCCTGCGGCACGTTGAGCGAGACGCGTCGGTCGCCGCTGCTGGCCCGGCCGCTCGTCTTCCAGGGGACGTTCTGCGTGGGCGGCCCCGACAAGTTCCGGCTCGAGTACGCCGAACCCAATCCGTTCCTGGTCATCTATAACGACGGGGCCATCAACGTGTCCACGGATGGCGGAAAGCAGACGGAAGCCTTCGACGTCGGGGACGCGGTGACGAGGGCGCAGGGGTACTTCAGCGGCCCGCGCGCCCTGCAGAATCTCCAGCGCGACTTCGCCATCGAAGCCACGGAGACCGCCGACGGGTATGCGCTCGAGCTCTCACCGGTTGCAGGCCGGTTCGCGCGGCGGCTCGCCCGCGTGGTCGTAAGTCTCGGCAAGGCCGACTTCCTACCTCGGCGCATCGTCATCAGCGGAAAGAGCGGAGTCACGAGCACGTTCGACGTCCGCATCGACGCGCTCGACGGCCGTGTCGACCCTTCTCTCTTTCGGGCCTATCGCGTGCGCCCGCCGCGCGAACAGACGCTAGGGTCTGGTGGCAACGATGAAGCGAGACATTGAGGCCGCGCTGCCTCACCGGGATCCGTTTCTGTGGATCGACCGCATCGTCCTGCTTGAGCCGGGCGCCCGATGCGTGGCCGCGAAGTACGTCGACCCTTCGGAACCGTGTTTCGCCGGGCACTTCCCCGGGGACCCGATCCTCCCGGGCGTGTTCCTGGTCGAGGCGGCCGCACAGACCGCGGGGGTGATGCTGGCCGCTGGCGCGGGCAGCCAGAAGGGCGCCAGGAAGCGTCTCGGCGGCATCAGCCAGTTCAAGTTCTTCAAACCCGTCCGCCCTGGGGTCACCTTCGAGGTCGATGCACGCGCGCTCGTCGAACGGGACGGCGTGGCGCTGGTCTCGGCGTCGGTCACGGTTGACGGCGAGGTGGTCGCGTCTGGACAGGTCACCGTGGTGTCGAGATGAACCCAAAGGGCCGAGCGCCGGGCAAAGAGCGTCCGGGCCTGCGCGGATTGGTGGGCCAGCTTCTGCACGAACGCCTGGACCCCGGGCGTGGCGCGGCGGCCGTCTTCCTCGGGGTGACGCTCGGGATCGTGCCGATCTACGGCCTGCAGTCGCTCGTGGCCCTGGCGCTCGCGTCGCTCTTCCGTCTGAATCGGCCGCTGACGTTCGCGGCGACGTTCATCAACAACCCCCTTCTGCAGCCGTTCCTGGTCATCGGGTCGCTGCAGCTCGGCCATCTGGCAACTGGCGGATCCCTGGTATCCGTTTCGCCCGCGGCGCTCGCGGAGTCCGGCCTCGGCGTGCACCTGCTGCCGCTCCTCGTCGGGAGCGTGCTGCTCTCGGCGGCCGTCGGCGGAACGGCAGCGGCGGTCACCTTCGTGTGGCTGGTGCACCGGAATCGCACGGACACGGCTGAGCGGGCATGGCGAGCGGAGATCGACAGGCTGTTTCAGGCGGCCCCGCGCCGCGGCCGGCGGTTCGTCTACTGGAAGGTCCGGCTGGACCGCATCTTCTGGGAGCTCGCCCGCGAAGACCTCGGCACTGGACCCGCCGTGGACCTGGGCTGCGGTTACGGGACGGCACTTGCGGTACTGGCGTTGAAGGACCCTACCCGAGAGCTGCACGGGTGCGACCTGGATGCGGCGCGCGTCAGGACCGCGAGTCTGGCGCTGGCGAGCCCGAATGTGCGCCTGTCCGTGGGAGACGTCCGGACGTTTCCCCTGCCCAGCGCAGGGCTCATCCTCATCCTCGACGTGCTCCAGTACCTCGACGCGGACGAACAGGCCTCCTTGCTGAAACGATGCACGGCCGCGCTGGAGCCTGGCGGACATCTGATCTTCCGTCTGCCGGACACGACACGCGGGTTCCACGGGTGGATGACGCGCTCGCTCGATCGGATCATCTTCTGGGTCGGCCGTGTCAGCGATCGCCCCGCGTACCAAACCGTCGAATCCTACGAGCGGCTGCTCGCCAAAGCGGGGATGACGGTCGCGGTGTGGCGCTCTCGCAACCGGCTGCCGTTGGCGCACGTCGTCATCGCGGCGGCGAGGCCGAGGTGAGCGCGTGATCCACCGGCTGCTCGACAGACTCGCGTCCATCACCCTGAGATACTCCGTCCCAGTGCTTCTGGTGGTCATGGCCATCACGGCGCTGCTCGTTCTGAACACGCGCCATCTGCAGATGCGCACCGACTTGAGCGACATGGTCGGGGATGCGACGCCCGAGGCGCTTGCGCTGCGGGAGTTCCTGCGGGAATTCGGCTATGGGAATCGGCTGTTTCTCGTGATCGAGGCACCTGGGGCGACCGAGGAAAACGCTGAACACATGGAATCGGCCGCGAACCGGCTCGTTCGCGAGATGACGGACAGCGGCCTGTTCACCTACGCCAGGGCCGGGGTCTCCGACGCCGAACTGATCAGAATGGCCGGCTTCTTTGTGGACAACTTCCCGGCCTTCGTGGATCCCGCGAAACGCCAACTGCTGATCGATCGCCTGAGCCCGTCGGGCGTTCAGGCGCGCGTCCAAAACGCCTCGATGGGTCTGCTGAATCCGTTCTCCACGATGGGCCCTACGTACTTCGCCCTCGATCCGCTCGGCCTAGCCGAGTTCACGACGCAGTCGGTCGGCGCGGCCGGAGACTTCGCGGCCTTCGATCTCGAGTGGGGCAGCGGGGGGCGGTTCTTCAGCCAGGACCACCGGTCGTTGCTCATAGTCGCGGAGCCTGCGTTCCCCTCGTCGGACTACGACTTCGCGGTGAAGCTGATGGCCTGGCTTCGCCCCCGGATCGGCGGGATGCAAGGCCGCGACGACGAGGGCGACGGATCGCTGCGCGTGACGCCTGTTGGCGCTCACGCCTATGCCGAACAGGGCCGCAGCCTGATTCAGCGCGACATCCGGGTCGCGTCGTCCGTGTCGGTGGCGCTGAACCTGCTCCTGTGCGTCGCCATCTACAGGTGGCTGCCGGCGCTGCTGCTCACCGTGCTGCCCACCGGCCTCGCCATCTTGTGGACGACCGGGGTGATCAGCACGTATCCGGGCGAAATCAACCTAATCAGCCTCGGCTTCATCGCCATCATCGTGGGGCTCGGGGATGACCAGGCCACCTACTTCTTTTCGCGGGTGCCCGAAGAGGCTGCCGCGGGCCGGTCGCTCTCCGATGCGATCCGGAGAACGTACGTCACGACCGGGAAGAGCGTGATCTTCTGCATCCTGACCACGAGCACTTCCACGATTGCGCTCGCGATGGCCGACTTCAAGGGCCTCGCCGACCTCGGCATGCTGCTGTCGGTCGGTCTCCTGATGCTGCTCGTGCATACGCTCGTCACGGTGCCGGCGCTGATGCGCCTGATGTGGAGCGCCGTCCCGGTGCGGGTGAGCGGCGAGCCGTTCCGCTTCCTGCCCAGCGCGGCCAAGGCGGCCGCCGGCCTGGTGACGCGATTCCCCGGAGCGGTGTTGATTGGCGGCGCCGTTTTGCTGCTGGCCCTCGCCGCGGCGATTCCATCGCTGCAGGTGACCGGCTCGCTCGAGGGCATCACCCGGCCCGACGACCCTGCATCGGCCGGGCAGCGCCTTCTCGC
>Ga0102851_10000183_pt1 | contig 27994 bp, 30 predicted proteins | sample Mud3Dept3metaG_FD_79558 | JGI IMG/M metagenome (GOLD analysis project Ga0102851, IMG submission 79558) | Freshwater wetland microbial communities from Ohio, USA, analyzing the effect of biotic and abiotic controls - Mud 3 Core 4 Depth 3... | ecosystem: Environmental > Aquatic > Freshwater >... | reverse complement strand
TCGATGTCGCCGAGGAGGTCGGCGATCGAGACGTCGGGCGTGGCCAGCTTCTCGTTGTAGCGCGCCTCGCGCGGCAGCCAGTCGACGGGCGCGTCGTCGCCCGCTTCGGCGAGCCGGCGCTCGGCCCAGGTCGAGACCGGTGCGAGCGGGTCGTCGTGGATCTCGGAGCCGGAGAGCTCGGGCACCTGGTCGTCGAGGAAATCGGTGAGCGCGCGCAGAATGCGTGTCTTGGCCTGCCCGCGCAGGCCGAGCAGGATGAAATCGTGGCCGGCCAGAAGGGCGTTGACCACGCCCGGGATGACCGTGCGCTCGTAGCCGACGATGCCCGGGAAGAGCGGCGCGTGGGCGCGCAGCTTCTTGATCAGGTTGGCGCGGATCTCGGTGCGCACCGAGCGCGGGCGATAGCCCGAGCGCCGCAGCTCGCCGACCGTGCGCGGGGAGGCGCTCATGCGTGGTGCTCCTCGAGCCAGCGCTCGGCGTCGAGCGCCGCCTTGCAGCCCATGCCGGCGGCGGTCACCGCCTGGCGATAGCTCGGGTCGGAGACGTCGCCGGCGGCGAACACCCCGGCGACCCCGGTCCTCGTGCTGGGCTCCTGGACGAGCAGGTAGCCGACCGGGTTCATCGGCAGCTGGCCCCGGAACAGCTGCGTGTTGGGTTCGTGGCCGATGGCGACGAACAGGCCCTGCACGGCGAGCTCGGAGAGCGCGCCGGTCTGTGTGTCGCGCAGGCGCAGGGCGCGGACACCGGCCTCGCGGTCGCCGAGCACCTCGGTGACCACGGCGTTCCAGACGAACGCGATCTTCGGGTTCTTGAGCGCGCGCTCCTGCATGATCTTCGAAGCGCGCAGCTCGGCGCGGCGGTGGATCACCGTCACCTTCGACGCGAAGCGGGTCAGGTAGGTGGCCTCCTCGAGCGCGGTGTCGCCGCCGCCCACCACCGCGATCTCCTTGCCCTTGAAGAAGAAGCCGTCACAGGTGGCACAGGCCGAGACGCCGTAGCCCATCAGCTCCTGCTCCGAGGGGAGGTCGAGCAGCTTGGCGCGCGCCCCGGTGGCGACGATCACCGCGTCGGCGGTGACCGCCCTGCCCTCGTCGGTGGCGAGCCGGAAGGGGCGTGCCGACAGGTCGGCGGCGGCGACCGTCTCGAAACGGACCTGCGCGCCGAACCGCTTCGCCTGCTCGCGCATCTGATCGATCAGCTCGGGGCCGAGGATGCCCTTGGGGAAGCCCGGGTAGTTCTCGACCTCGGTGGTGATGGTGAGCTGACCGCCGGGCTGCTGGCCCTCGAAGACCACCGGCTCGAGCCCGGCGCGCGCCGCGTAGAGCGCGGCGGTCAGGCCGGCGGGCCCGGAGCCGAGGATGGCCAGGCGATGGTGGGGGACGGCGCTGCTGGCGGAACTCGTCATGCGCGGCGGTCTCCGATCGGGCTCGAGGGGCGCGGGAGGCGCCGGCACGATCCGGTTCCCGACTCGAACCACCGACGCACGCTCGCCCGCAGTATAACAACGGGTGGCGCACCGCGATTCCAGCGCTTCGGCGCGCGTGCGTCGCGTACAATCGCGGCCGAAAGGGGGCCTCTCCGATGGCCAAGAAGACCCTGAAGGGACTCCACAAGAACCCGGCCGAGCTGGCCAGCGCGCGCCTGGTGGGGGCGCTCAACGCCCAGGTCGGCAACGAGATGCACGCTTCGCTGCAGTACGTCTCGATCGCTGCCCACTTCGATTCCGAGAACCTGCCCCAGCTCGCCGCGTTCTTCTACCGTCAGGCGGCGGAGGAGCGCGACCATGCGCTCAAGTTCGTCAAGTTCGTGGTCGACGTCGGCGGCCGCGTCGCGATCCCGGCGGTGGCGGCGCCGCGCGCCGCCTTCTCGTCCGCGGCGGAGGCGGTGCGCCTGTCGCTCGACTGGGAGCGCACGGTCACCGACCAGATCTACGCGCTGGTCGACATCGCCAAGGAGGACCGCAACTACATCGCGCAGCGCTTTCTCGACTGGTTCGTCGACGAGCAGCTCGAGGAGATCACCCTCATGGACCAGCTCCTGGCGCTGGTCGAGCGCGCCTCCGACAACCTGATCTTCGTCGAGGACTACCTGTCGCGCAACGCGCTGGTGGACGAGTCCGCCGGGGACGAGGGCGGGAAGGAGTGACGCTCAGGACGGACGGCCGAGGGCGAGCAGCGCCTCGCCGAGCTCGAGCGCGTTGAGCGCGCCGCCGCGCGTCAGGTTGTCCATCACGGACCAGATCCAGTAGCTGCCGGGCGCCTCGGCGCGGCGTACCGCGCCCACCAGCAGCTTCTCCTCGGCGGCCGACGCCACCGGGCCGAGCTTGCGCAGGTCGCGCGCGAGCGCGATGCCGCGCGCGCGGCCGAGCAGGCGTCGCACGTCGGCGGGCTCCGGGTTGCCCTCGAGCTCGACGCGCAGACTCACCGCCAGGCCGTGGAAGACGCCGCCCTGGACCAGCTGGATCGCGAGCTCCACGGTCCCGGCGAGCGCGCGGCGCGCGGCGTCCGCGACCCCGGCGCCGTCCTCCTCGGCGGGCAGCAGGTTGAAGGCGATCTGGGCGGGAAAGAGCTTCGCGCGCGAGGCGGCGCCGGAGAAGGCCAGGATGCCGCGCGTCTGTTCGAACAGCTCCTCGATGCCGGCGTCGCCGAGCATCGACACGGGCAGCAGCACGGTGGCCGCCGCCCGGCGCGGCTTGAGCGGGCCGAGCGCGTCGACCAGGAGGGACACCGCGATCGCCGCCGGGTGCGGACTGGCGACACGCTCGCGACCGACCAGACCCTCGACGTGCACGCCCGCCACCGCGGCCGGCGCGTCCTCCTCGGTCGCGCCGGGCGAGAGCAGCACCGCGGGCAGGCCGCGCGGCAGCTGGCCGAGCGACGCGCGCACGCGCTCGATGTCGCCCAGCACGAAGGCGAGGTCGACGCCCTCGAGAGAGTCCGGGCCGAGCCGCGCCACGAGCGCCGCCGCGCCCGCCGACTCGGTCAGGGTGCCGACCTCTTCGTCGTTGTCGGAGAGCAGGCGGAGCTCGCCGCACAGATCGGGGCGCGCCTCGAGCCGCTCGCGCAGCTCGCGCGCCAGGAGCGACGTGGGGTGGATGACCGCGACGACCTTCATGGCCGGTCCGGTGGCAGCTTCTGGGTGGCGTCGGCGCGCTCGGAGGAGGAGACGCGCCCGAACAGCCAGAGCAGCGGCCCCGAGACGACGTAGAGGACGGCGAAGCCCGGGAAGAACAGCTCCGGCCAGAACGCGAGCAGCAGCACGACCGCCGCGATCGGCAGCGCGATGCGGTAGCTCCATCGCGCTCCGAGGTCGATCGACTTCAGGCTCCAGTAGCGGAAGTTGGAGACCATGAGCACGCCCAGCGCGACCAGGCCGGCGGCCATGGCGCCCATGAACCAGGGGCGCCAGTCGGGCTCGACGCCGACGAGCAGGAAGGAGGCCACGGTACCGGCGGCGGCGGGCGAGGGCAGGCCGACGAACCAGCGCGTGTCGGCGCGCCCGGTCTGGACGTTGAAGCGCGCCAAGCGCGTCGCGGTGCACACGACGTAGAAGAGCGGCACCAGCCAGCCCGCGCGCCGCAGGTCCGAGAGTCCCCACGCCCAGGCCGCGAGCGCGGGCGCCATGCCGAAGGTCAGCACGTCGGCGAGCGAATCGAACTCGCGTCCGAAATCGCTCTCGGTGCCCATCATGCGCGCGATCTTGCCGTCCAGGAAGTCGAGCACCGAGGCGAGCAGCAGATAGGCGCCGGCACGCACGAAGTGGCCGTTGAGCGCGTGGATGGTGGCAGCGAATCCGAGGAAGATGTTGCCGATCGTGAACAGGCTGGGCAGCAGGTAGGCGCCCCGGCGCAGGCGGGCGCGGACCTCGCGCGCGGCGCTCAACGCGGGCCCCCGGGTTCGGCCATCGGCGTCTCGCCGTTGCGCACCCGCTCGCCCACGGCGACCATCACGCGATAACTCTCGGGCACGAAAAGGTCGACTCGCGAGCCGAACTTGATCAACCCGAGCGGGTCGCCGCGGCGATGCGTCTCGCCGGCGTGCAGGTAGGAGACGACCCGGCGCGCGATCAGGCCGGCGAGCTGGCGCACACCGACCCGCGCCCCGGCCGGGGTCTGCAGGACCTGGGTGTGCCCCTGGTTCTTGTCGCCCGCGTCGGAGCGGAAGGCGGCGAGCTTGAGGCCCCGCCGCGGCTCGGAATAGACGACCGTGCCGTCGACCGGACAACGCTGCACGTGGACGTCGAAGACGGACAGGAAAGTGACCACGCGCCGGTAGCGCCCGGGCCCGATCTCAGGATCCTCGACCACGGAGATCCCGGTGACGCGCCCGTCGGCGGGCGCGACCACGACCTCCGGACCGCCTTCGAACCGGCGCCGCGGGTCGCGGAAGAAGAGCAGCACGAGCAGGCCCAGGGCGCAGGCGGTGGTGCCCCAGCCCGGGCGCCGGAACAAGAACAGCGCCGCGCCCGCCGCCAGGAAGGGGACGACGAAGGGCCAGGCCTCCTTGGCGAATCGCATCGAGAGGGGGGAGGCGCGCGCTCAGGCCGGCGCGCCGGCGCGATGTTCGCGCAGGATCGTCTCCATCCGGTCCTTGAGCGCGAGCTTCTCCAGCTTGAGCCGTTTCTCCTCGACTTCGTCCTCCGGCGAGGGGAGCGAGCGGTGGGTGAGCTCGCTCAACCGCTTCTCGGCCGCCTGGTGCTGGTCATAGAGGCGGCGATAGGCGTCGTTCGTCCGGAGGAGCTCCTGCTTGACTTCGTCGAGCTGGCCCATGGGTCGCGCCCTCCTTTTCGGTTTCGTTCCCGCAGGTGGGTCGCGGGCAGGATAGCACCCGCTCCGGAGCCCCTCAACCGCCGCCCGAGCCTGCTTCGGGGGCGCCCCGGCCGAGCACGAGCGCGTCCTCGCCGTTCTCGTAATAGGCGCGGCGGAGGCCGAGCGTACGGAAGCCGAGCGCCTCGTAGAGGGCGAGGGCGGGCCGGTTGCCGGAGCGCACCTCGAGGTAGCAGGTCGGGCGCCCGTCGCCGGCGAGCGAGCGCAGCGCCTCCGCCAGTGCGGCGCGCGCGAGGCCGCGCCGGCGCGCGTCGGGCGTGACCGCGACGCGCAGCAGCTCGGCGGCGCCGGGCAGGAGCTGGAAGAGCGCGAAGCCGACCGCCCGGCCTCCGCTCTCGACCAGCCAGGCGGCGCCGCGCTCGGGCTCGAGCCAGACCGCGAGCTCGCGGCCGTGCCAGGGCTGCTCGAAGCAGGTGACCTCGAGCGCCTCGAGGAGCGCCAGGTCGTGGGGTCCGGCGCGCCGGAATCCGGCCGGGACCGGGACGGTCACGACGGCACCGTGATCGCAGGCGCGCGCAGGTAGAGCGGGTGGACGAGCCGGGCGCCCGCCCAGCCGCGGCCACCGAGCGAGCCGGCGCACGCCACCGCGTCGGCGATCCGCGTCGGCTCGAGCACGGGCGCCGTCGCCCCGGTCTCCGCTCCGAGGGCGGCGGCGCCGCGGCCCACCACGAGGTCGACTCCGTCGAGCAGGCCCGCCTCGCCGGGCCGCGCCAGCCGGGGCTGGTCGAGCGCGGCGGCCTCGAAGCGCGGGCCGCGCGCGAAGCGCTGCACGAACCACTCGCCGCGCAGGGCGTCGACCGCGGCGAGCACCGTGCCGGACCCGGGCGGCGCGGCGAGCGCGAGCGCCTCGAGGCTCGGCACCCCGGCGGCGGGCAGGCCGGTCGCCTGCGCGAGCCCGAGCGCGGTGGCGCAGGCGACGCGCAGTCCGGTGAAGCTGCCTGGCCCGCAGAGCGCGAGCAGCGTGGCCACGTCCTCGAGCCCGAGGCCCGCGCGGGCGAGGACGCCGGCGACCAGGGCGAGCGGGTCCGGCGGCTCCCCGGCGCCGTCGCGCGCGCAGGAGGCCGTGGCCAGGAGGCGGCCTTCGCGGGCCACCGCGGCGCTCGCCTCGAACGAGGCGAAGTCGAAGGCGAGGACGGCGCGCGGGTCGCTCACCGGTCGAGTCTAGCCCGCTCCGGCGGCGCCGGACGCGCGCGATAGAGTCGGGCGCCGTGCCCGTCGCCGCCGAGACCACGCCCATGCTCCGGCACTACCTGGAGCTCAAGGCGCGACACCCGGACGCCCTGCTCTTCTACCGCATGGGCGACTTCTTCGAGCTCTTCTTCGAAGACGCGCGGGTGGCCTCCGAGCTGCTCGAGCTGACGCTGACCGCGCGCGGCCGGGGCACCGACAACGAGGCCCCGATGTGCGGCGTGCCGCACCACGCCGTCGAGGCCTACGTCGCGCGCCTGCTCAAGCTCGGGCGCAAGGTCGCGCTCTGCGACCAGATGGAGGACCCGGCGCAGGCCAAGGGCCTGGTACGCCGCGAGATCACGCGCATCTACACCCCCGGCACGCTCTCGGACCCCGCTCTGCTCGAGGGCAAGGAGGAGAACTTCCTGGGCGTCCTGGTCTGGGAGGGGGGCTCCGGGGCTGGCGCCTTCCTCGACGTCTCGACCGGCAGCTTCTTCGTGCGGCGCTTCGCCGACGCCGCCGAGGCGGTGACCGAGCTCGAGGCCCTGCGCCCGCGCGAGCTCCTGGCCGACGAGTCGGCGCTGCCGGAGGAGCTGCGCGCCTTCGCCGGGCGCGAGGTCGCGTGCCGGGCGCCACTCGGCGGGCGCGCCGAGACCTCGGCTGCGGCCGCCGATCGCCTGCGCCGCCACTTCGGCGTCGGCACCCTGCGTGGCTTCGGCCTCGAGGAGACTGAGCCCGCGGTACGCGCCGCGGCCGCGGCGCTCGCCTATGGGCAGGAGAACCAGCTCTCGAGCCTCGCCCACGTGCGCGAGCTCGGCCTGCGCACCGTCTCCGACCGGCTCGTGCTCGACGCCACCACGCTGGCGAACCTCGAGGTCTTCCGCGCCGGGCGCGAGGGCGGACGCCGCGGCACCCTGCTCGAGCTCGTCGATCGCACCGAGACCGCCGCGGGCGGACGCCTGCTGCGCGACTGGCTCGGCCGCCCGTTGCGCGACGTGGCGGCGATCGTCGAGCGCCAGGATGCGGTGGCGGCGCTGCTCGAGGACCCGCTCCGGCGAGCGCGGGTACGCGAGCGACTGGCCGGGCTCGCCGACTTCGAGCGGCTCGCCAGCCGTGCCGTGGTCGGATCTCTGACGCCGCGCGAGGCCGGCGCCCTGCGCGACGCGCTGGGCACCGCGCCCGCGCTCCTGGCGGAGCTCGAGAGCTCGCCCGCGCGCCTGCTCGCGGCGGCCGCCGCCACCGATCCGCTGGCGCCCCTGCTCGTCGAGCTCGGCCGCCGGCTCGCCGCCGAGCCCGCAGCAAGCGTCGAGGACGGCGGCGTGATCGCCGAGGGCGTCGATGCCGAGCTCGACGAGGTCCGCTCGCTGGCGCGCGACAGCAAGCGCCACATCCTCGCGCTCGAGGAGCGCGAGCGCGCGCGCACCGGCATCCCCTCGCTCAAGATCCGCTACAACCGGGTCTTCGGCTACTCGATCGAGATCTCCAAGGCCAACGCGGCGCGCGTTCCGGCCGACTACCTGCGCCGCCAGACGCTGGTCAACGCCGAGCGCTACGTGACGCCCGAGATCCAGGCCCTGGAGGAGAAGATCCTGCGCGCCGAGGAACGTCAGCTCGCCCTCGAGCGCGAGCTCTGGGAGGCGCTGCGGCGGCGCATCGCGGAGGACGCGGCCGGGCTGGCGGCGCTCGGGCGCGCCGCCGCGCGCGTCGATGTCGTCGCGGGCTGGGCCGAGCTGGCCGCGGCGCGACGCTACGCGCGCCCCGAGATCCTCTCGCCCGGGGGAGGCCTCCGCATCGCCGAAGGGCGGCACCCGATGGTCGAGCGCGTGCTGGGCGCGGAGTTCGTTCCCAACGACGCCGAGCTCGACCCGGAGCGCAGCCAGATCGTGCTGCTCACCGGTCCCAACATGGGCGGCAAGTCGACCTACCTGCGCCAGGTCGCGCTCATCGTCCTGATGGCCCAGGCCGGCTGCTTCGTGCCCGCGGCTTCGGCGTCGATCGGCGCGGTGGACCGCATCTTCTCGCGCGTCGGCGCCTCGGACGACCTCGCGCGCGGCGAGTCGACCTTCATGGTCGAGATGATCGAGACCGCCAACATCCTGCGCTTCGCCACCCCGCACAGCCTGGTCATCCTCGACGAGGTCGGCCGCGGCACCGCCACCTTCGACGGCCTCTCGCTGGCGTGGGCGATCGTCGAGCACCTGCACGAGCGGCCGCGGCCCCTGACGCTGTTCGCCACCCACTACCACGAGCTGACCGAGCTCGAGGCGCTGTTGCCGAGGGTGGTCAACCGGACCATGGCGGTCAAGGAGTGGGAGGGGCGCATCCTCTTCCTGCGGCGGGTCGTGCCGGGCAGCGCCGACAAGTCCTACGGGCTGCACGTGGCGCGGCTGGCGGGCCTGCCCGAGGCGGTGGTCGAGCGCGCCGAGCAGGTGCTGCGCAACCTCGAGACCCAGGAGTACGACCCGCAGGGCCGGCCGCGGCTGGCCGAGGGCGCGAGCTTCCCGGCCGAGCGCCCGGGCCAGATGCCGCTGTTCACGCCCGCCGAAGAGATCGTCGCCAGGGTCCTGCGCGAAACCGACCTCGACCGCCTCACGCCGCTCGCGGCGCTCAACCTGCTCGCCAGCCTGCAGGATCGCCTGAAGTGAAGGGCGGCGAGTTGCTCGTCGTCGGCGTCGAGGGCGTGCGCCTGACGGCGGCCGAGCGGCGGATCCTCGCCCGGCTCCAGCCCTTCGGCGTCGTGCTCGTGCAGCGCAACGTCGCGGACGAGTCGAACCTGCGCGCTCTGGTCGCCGAAATCCGCGCCGCCTGCCCGGAGGCGATCCTGCCGCTCGACGCCGAGGGTGGCCGCGTGGACCGCCTGCGCGCGCTCGTCGGCCCGGCCCCGGCCGCCGCCGATCTCGCGCGTCACCCGCCGGCGCTCGCCCGCCGCGCGGCGCGCTGGACCGGCGCCGCGCTTCGCGCCCTCGGCTTCGACCTCGACTTCGCGCCGGTCGTGGATCTGGATCACGGCATCTCCGGCAACGCTCTCGATCGGAGGTGCTTCGGGTCGGTGCCGCGCTCGGTGATCGCGCGCGGAAGGGCTTCCATAGAAGGGCTCGCGGCCGCCGGCGTCGGTGCCTGCGTGAAGCACTTCCCGGGTCTCGGCGCGGCGGGCGCGGACACCCACCTGGCGCCGGCGCGCATCGTTCTAGGCGCGCGCGCGCTGGCTCGCGACCTGGCGCCCTTTCGTGCGCTCGCGTCGGCGGCGGGCGCGGTGATGGTGGGGCATGCGATCTATCCGTCGCTCGACTCCGAAGGCCTTCCCGCGACCCTGTCGCCCCGCCTCGCCACAGGACTTCTGAGGCGGGGCCTTTCCTTCTATGGAGCTTTGTTCTCGGACGACCTGGAGATGGGCGCGCTCGCAACCTTCGGCGAGCTGCCCGAGCGGGCCGCGGCGGCGCTCGCCGCCGGCTGCGACGCGCTGCTCTTCTGCCGCCGCCTCGAGGCGGCGCCGGAGATCGCCGCGCGCCTGGCGCGGCCCGGGCTCGCCCGGCGCCGGGCCGAGGCCGGCGCGCGCCTGGAACGCCTGCGCCGGCGCCTCGCGCGCCTCCGGCGCGCGGCGGGGGAGCCGCCTCCCCTCGGCATCGTCCGCCGCCGCCTGGCGGAAGCGACCCGCGCGAGCCGGGCGCCGGCGCCGGTGCGCCGCCGCTGAATCGATCCCGGCGTCAGCGCTCACCGCGGGCGAAGCGGCGGACGGCGAGGGCGAGGAGGACGATCGCGATCAGGGTGAGCGCGGCGAGTTGGGGCGCCACGTCGGCGGCGGTGGTGCCTTTGAGGAAGACGCCGCGCACGATCTCGAGAAAATGGCGCAGCGGGTTGGCGAGAGTCAGCCACTGGAAGAGCTTCGGCATGCTGGCCACCGGGAACATGAAGCCCGAGAGGAGCACCAGCGGCATGAAGACCAGGAAGGAGGAGAGGAAGGCCTCCTGCTGGGTCTTCGAGACGGTCGACACGAGCAGGCCGTTGGCGAGCGCACAGGCGACGAACAGCATCGTCGCGCCGAGCAGCAGCAGCGGGTTGCCGCGGAAGGGGACGCCGAACCAGGCGAGCGCCGTGCCGGTGATCAGGGCCAGGTCGACGAGCGCGATGAGCGCGAACGGGATGGTCTTGCCCAGGATCAGCTCGATCGGGCGCAGCGGGCTCACCGCCAGCTGCTCGAGGGTGCCGATCTCGCGCTCGCGCACCACCGCCAGCGCGGTGAGCAGCTGGCAGACGAGGCTGAGCAGCAGGCCGATCACCGCCGGCACGTTGTAGTTGCGGCTGGCCAGGTCGGGGTTGTACCAGGCGCGCAGGCGGACGTCGAGCGCCGGCGCCCGTCCGCCGAGCGCGCGCTCGAGCGCCAGCTCCTGCACGATGCGCTCGGCGTAGCCCTTCGCCACCGTCGCCTGGTTCGAGTTGGTGCCGTCGAAGAGCAGCTGCACGCGCGCCCGGCCGGCGGCGAGGTCGCGGGCGAATCCGGCCGGCACCACGAGGGCCATCGCGACGCGCCCATGGTCCAGCGCCTCGGCGATCTCGGCCTCGCGCCGCGCGTCGGCCACGACCTCGAAGTAGCCCCCGGCGGTGAACGCCGCGACCAGCTCCCGGCTCTCCCGGCTCTGGTCGCGGTCGAGCACGAGCGTCGCCGTGTCCCGCACGTCGGTCGACACCGCGTAGCCGAAGACCAGCAGCTGGATGACCGGCGCAACCAGCACCACGCGCGCCATGCGCGGATCGCGGAAGACCTGGCGCAGCTCCTTGCGCACCATCCAGCCGATGCGCAGCAGGGCGGAGCGCATCAGCCCAGCTCCTTGCGGAACGAGCGCACGGCGAGCGCGAGCCCGAGCACCGCGAAGGCGAGCATGAGCAGGCCCTGGACGCGCAGCACCTCGACGCCCACGCCCTTGAGGAAGATGCCGCGCGTCACCACCAGAAAGTAGCGGGCCGGGATCAGGTAGCTCAGCGCGCGCAGCACCGGCGGCATGTTCTCGATCGCGAACATGAAGCCGGAGAGCAGGAAGGCGGGCAGGAAGGTGGCGACCAGCGCGATCTGCGTCGCCAGCACCTGCGATCTGGTGACGGCCGAGATGAAGAGGCCGAGGCCGAGCCCGCCGCACAGGAACAGGAAGGAGAGCGGGAAGAGCAGCAGCGCGCTGCCGCGGAACGGGACTCCGAACAGCCAGACGCCCAGCGCCGAGATGGCGCCGACGTCGACCAGGCCGATGGCGACGTAGGGCAGGAGCTTGCCGAGCACCACCTCGAGCCGCGTCACCGGGGTGGCGGCGAGCTGCTCCATGGTACCGCGCTCCCACTCGCGCGCGATGGTCAGCGAGGTCAGCATCGCGGCGATGACCATCATGATCACCGCCACCAGGCCGGGCACGATCATGTTGCGGCTGGCGAGCTCCTCGTTGTACCAGACCCGCGAGTCGGCGACGAGCGGCAGGGTGACCAGCTCGCCGTGCAGCGCGACGCGCTGGCCGAAGGTGCGCGCGACCGCCTCGGCGTAGGCGAGCGCGATGGTCGCGGTGTTGGCGTCCGAGCCGTCGAGCAGCACCTGGAGCCGCGCGGTGCGCCCGCCCGCGAGGTCCGCCGCGAAGCCCGGCGGCACGACCAGCAGGAGACGGGCCTCGCCGCGCGCGAACAGCCGGGCGGCAGCGCTCGGGCTCGCCGGCCGCGCCACCAGGGTGAAGTAGCCCGAGGCGAGGAAGCCGTCGACCAGCTCGCGGCTCTCGGGGCTGGCGTCCTGGTCCACCACGGCGAGCGCGATGTCGCGCACGTCCCAGTCGATGGCGTAGCCGAAGAGCAGCAGGAGCAGGAGCGGCAGGGCGAAGGCGAGCAGCAGGCTGCGCCGGTCGCGGCGGAGCTGGATCGTCTCCTTGCGCGCCACCGCCCAGAGCCGGTGCAAATCGAGCAGCGCCACGGCGTCAGTCCTCGGCCGCGCCGCCGGCGGCCAGTACGAGCGCGATGAAGACGTCCTCGAGCGAGGGCCGGATCTCGTCCAGGCCGTCCGATCGCACGCCGGCTGCCGCCAGCCGCTCCGGCAGGCGAGAGAGCGCCCGTTCGCGGTCGCGCACCGTGACGTGCAGGTCACGTCCGAACAGGCCCACGCGCACGACTTCGGGCGCGCCGTCGAGCGCCGCGAGGGCGCCGATCGGATCTGGGGTGGCGAGCCGGAGCAACGGCTCGCGCGCGCCGGCGCGCAGGCCCGCCGGCGTGTCGAGCGCGATCAGGCGGCCCCGGTTCATGAGCGCCAGGCGTGTGCAGTACTCGGCCTCCTCCATGTAGTGGGTGGTGACGAAGACGGTGGTGCCGCCGCCGGCGAGCTCGTAGATCAGGTCCCAGAAGCGGCGGCGCGAGATCGGGTCGACGCCGGAGGTCGGCTCGTCGAGGAAGAGGATCGGCGGCTCGTGCAGGACCGCGCAGCCGAGCGCCAGGCGCTGCTTCCAGCCCAGCGAGAGCTCGGCCGTGAGCCGGTCGCGGTGGTCAACGAGGCCGGCCATGGCGAGCACCCAGTCGCGGCGCGCCGCGCGGCGCTCGCCGCCGACGCCGTAGAGCCCGGAGAAGAAATCGATGTTCTCCACCACCGTGAGGTCGCCATAGAGCGAGAACAGCTGCGACATGTAGCCGATCGAGCGTTTGATCGCCTCGCGCTCGCGGCCGATCTCGAAGCCGGCCACCCGGCCGGAGCCCGAGCTCGGCGCCAGCAGGCCGTTGAGCATCTTGATGGTGGTGGTCTTGCCGGCGCCGTTGGGGCCGAGGAAGCCGAAGACCTCCCCGGGCGCGACCTCGAAGCTGACGCGGTCGACGGCGACGAAGTCGCCGAAGCGCCGTGAGAGCTCCTTCGCCTCGACGGCGGCGGCAGGTCCGGTCAATGCCGGTGCTCTCCGGAGGCCGGCTCGGGCTGCGCGTGCGCCGCGCCCGGCGCGCGCTGGATCGCGGCGTGGACGCCCTCGACATAGTGGATGAAGTCGACGTAGGCGGCGACCCATGCACGCCCGGCTTCGACGTCGTGACCGGCGTGACGCCTGGCGGCGTCGAGCCGCTGGAAACGGTGCGCCACGCCCGCCTTGACCTGCTCCGAGAGGTCCGCGACGAGGGCTTCGATCGAGCTCGTCGCGATCGCGCGGTCGGCCGCGGCGATGCCGGGTTCCACGGTGCCGGCGGGCGCGAGCCCGGTATAGGGAGCGCCCTCGCCCGCGCGGTGGATGCGCACCAGGTTCTCGAAGAACCAGGTGTCGGCGAGCGCTGCGGCCTCGCCGCCGGCTGCGCGGACGCCGAGGGTGCGTGCGAACGCAGCGCGCACCTGCGTCTCGTCCTCGGCGCGGACCCACTTGAGGACGGCGGTGGGATCCCCGGCCGCGAGCGCGGCGCGCGCGTCGGTGACGACCGGGCCGTCGAGCGTGTCGCAGTGCGCGCGGGCGGGAGCGGACAGGAATCCGGCGAGCAGCGCGAACGCCGCGGTGGCCAGAGGGACGGAAGGTCTGCGGATCATGGAGTGCTCCTTGTCGTGAAAGCGGGCGGTCGAGCGGCCTCGGGTCCTTCGAGGGCGCCGGCGATCCGCGCCAGGAAGACGTCTTCGAGAGAGGGCGGAAGCGGGGACAGCTCGAGCACCTCGTGGCCCGCTGCCGCGAGGGCGGAGGCGAGCGGGGCGGCGGCCTGCGCGGCGGAGTCGACGGTGACGTGCAGGGCGTCGCCGAACAGGTGCGCGCGGCGCACCCCGGGCACCACCTCGGCCACCGCGCGCCCGCGCCGGGTGTCCGCCACGCGCACCTCGATCAGCTCGCCGACGAAGGCGGCCTGGAGCGCGCGCGGGGTCGCCACGTCGAGCAGGCGTCCGAGGTGGAGGAGCGCCAGGCGGTCGAAGCGCTCGGCCTCGTCGAGGTAGGCGGTCGAGACCACGGCCGTGACGCCGCGCCCGACCATCTCGTGCACGATGCGCCAGAGGTCCCGGCGCGAGACCGGATCGACGCCGAAGGTCGGCTCGTCGAGCAGCAGCACGCGCGGCTCGTGGACGAGGGCGCAGGAGAGACCGAGCTTCTGCTTCATGCCGCCGGAGAGCTGGCCGGCGAGCCGGTCGCGGAAGGGACCGAGGCCGGAGAAGCCGTAGAGCCGATCGAGGCGCGCCGACCGCTCCGCGCGCGGCACGCGGAACAGGTCGGCGTAGAAGTCGAGGTTCTCGGCGACGGTCAGGTCGGAGTAGAGCCCGAAGCGCTGCGACATGTAGGCGAGGTGCGGCTTGACCGCCTCCGGGTCGCGCGCCACCGAGACGCCGTCGACGCGTGCGTCGCCCGCGGAAGGACGCAGCACGCCGGCCAGCATGCGCAGGGTGGTGGTCTTGCCGGCGCCGTCCGGCCCGACCAGGCCGAACAGCTCGCCCGGCCGCACCTCGAAATCGAGGCCGGCCACCGCGACGCGCTCGCCGAAGCGGCGGGCGAGTCCGGCGACTTCGATCGCGGCAGAAGCGGTCGCGGTCACGAGCCTCCCGTCCGCAGCTCGACGTCGGCGGGCAGGCCGGGCTTGAGCTCGAAGCCGGGGTCGCCGGTGACCCGCACCTTGACCGCGTAGACGAGGCGCACGCGCTCTTCCTCGGTCTGCACGTTCTTGGGCGTGAACTCGGCTTCGCTGCCGATGAACGAGACCTCGCCCTCGTAGCGCCTGCCCGGATAGGTGTCCGAGCGGATCGACGCCGGCTGGCCGATCTGGACCGCGGCGAGGCGGTTCTCGGGCACGTAGATGCGCACCCAGCGGTCGCCCGGGTCGAGCAGGGTGACGACCGCCGCGCCCGCCGGCACGATCTCGCCCGGCTCCCGGTGGCGGACCGTCACCAGACCCGCGAAGGGCGCGCGCAGACGGTGGTGGTCGAGCAGGGCGTCGAGCCCGGCCACCGCCGCCTGTGCGGCCTCGGCCTGGGCGCGAGCGGCGTCGATCCGCTCGGGGCGCGGACCGCGCTCTAGCAGGCGCAGCTGCTCGGCGGCCTGATCGCGCTGCGCGGTGGCGAGGTCGAGCGCGAGCCGGGCCTTGTCGAGGGCCTCGCGGCTCACCGCGCGGCCCTCGAACAGAGTGCGTACGCGCTCGAGGTCGCGCTCGGCGTCGGCGACGCGCTCGCCGGCGGCGGCGGACTGGGACCGCGCCTGGGCGACCTCCTCGCTGCGCGAGCCGGACTCGAGCTCGGCGAGCTGGGCGCGCGCGGCGGCGAGGGCGGCGGCCGCCTGGTCGCGGCGCGCCGCGGTCTCGCCGTCGTCGAGGCGGGCGATCTCGGCGCCGGCCTCGACGCGGTCGCCCTCGCGCGTGGTCAGGGCGACGATCCGTCCCGGGACCTGGAAGCCGAGCTGCGCGTCGGTAGCCTCGACGGTGCCCGACGCGAGCAGCAGCGCCGGGTCGGGCGACGGCGCGAGGACGAAGCGCCAGAGAACGAAGCCGGCGGCGGCGGCGGCGAGGACGGCGGGGACGATGCGCTTGCGGTTCATCGGGAGGCCTCCAGGTTCCGGACCAGCCAGTCGAGGGAGAGCTCGCCGGTGGCGTGGGCCAGCTCGACCCGGGCGACGAGCGCGGTGCCCAGGTTCTCGGCGCGCGCGGCGCGCGTCGCGGCCAGCTCCGACTCGGCGTCGAGATAATCGGTCTGCGTTCCCGAGCCGACCTCGAGCAGGAGCCTCTCGATGCGGGTGACCTCCGCCAGCCGGGCCTCGGCGCGCGCGAGCGCCACGGCGCGGGCCTCGGCGTCCGTCCAGGCCGCCAGCGCGCGGTCGACGTCCTCCCGGGCCTCGAGCTCGGCCTGCGCCAGCCGCGCGCGCGCCTCGTCGAGGCCGGCCACGGCGCGCGACACCCGCCGGCCGGTGGCGCCCCCGTCCCAGATCGGCACCGAGAGGCGGAGCGCCACGTTCCACTCGGACGTGAACGCGAGCTCGGAGGCGCCCAGTTCCTGATACAGGCCGGTGGCGCGCAACTTGGGGTGGTACCCGGTGCGCGCGAGCGACTCGCCAGCGGCCGCGGCTTCGAGCGCGGCGCGCGCGGCCGCGACCTCGGTCCGCGCCCCGACGGCGGCGCGCGCGAGCTCATCGCGCGCGGCAGCCGGGGCGGCCGGCTCGGCGAGCGCGATCAGGCGGCCGGCGCGCGCCGCCTCGACGTCGAGGCCAGCCAGGCGCGCGAGGTCGCGCTCGGCACTGTCGAGCTCGGTAGCCGCGCGCACCGCGTCGGCCTCGGCGCCGGCCACCGCCGCCTCGGCGCGCAGGCGGTCGACTTCGGGCGCCTTGCCGACGCCGAGCAGCTGCTCGACGCGCCCGAGCTCGGCGCGCACCGCCTCGACGCGGGTGCGTTGCGCCGCGAGCTTGTCGCGGCGGGTGAGGACTCGCGCGTAGAGCCCGGCGACGCGCGCGGCGACCGCCTGCTCGCCGGCGTCGAGCGAGGCGCTCTCGGCGGCGAGCTGGGCCTCGGCCTGGCGCACGCGCTCGCCGCGGCCCGAATCGAAGAGCGTGTAGTCCACCTGCACGGCGCCCTGGAGCAGGGTCTCGTCGAGCTCGGGCAGGAGGGCGGGCTCGAAGGCGTGGATTGGGGTGACCGGGATCGGCTCGCCGTAGTGCGCGCCGAGCACGGTCGCGCTCAGGCTCGGGCGCAGCTCGGTGCGCGCCTCGCCCAGGCTCTGGTCCGCCTGCTCGACGCGCGCGCGGGCCGCGGCCAGCGCCGGATAGCGGCCGAGGGCGGCGGCGACCGCTTCGGCGAGCGTGAGCGGCGGCGACGCGCCCGGGTCCGCCGCAAACGCCGGCGAGAGGGCGGCGAGCAGCGCGACGGCAAGCGCGAGGCGCGACCCGGCGCGCCGCCAGAGGGGAGTCGGTCGGATCATGACGGGTCCTCCGCGGAGGTGGGTGCGGGACGGGTGAGCGCGTGCACGTAGTAGTCGACCAGCGCTTCGCTCTGGGCGTCGGAGACGGCGAAGGCGGGGAACGCACGCAGCTGCAGGCCGAGCGCCGCGGGCAGACCGATGAAGAGCAGCGCCTGGAGCGAGGCGGGGAGACCCACCGGCAGCCCGAGTTCCGCGACGGTCTCGGAGAGGACGGCGAGGTAGGCGCCCATGACCGAGCGCATGCGCAGCATCAGCTCCTCGTCTCCGGTCGCGAGCGCCTCGGCCACGAGGATGATGGGCAGCCCGCCCGTGGCGCGCAGCACGGCCACGTGGTGGCGGACCATGCGCTCCACGCGTTCGGCGGGGGGCCGGGAGCGATCGGCGGCGAGCTCGCGGACCGGCCCGAGCAGGCGCCCACCGAGGGTGCGCACCAGCGCGTCGACGAGCGCCGACTTGCTCGGGAAATGGCGATAGATCGCGGCCTCGGTGAAGCCCACGCGCTCGGCGACCTTGCGCAGGGTGAGGTGGGCCAACCCGGACTGCTGCACGAGCTCGAAGGCGTGGTCGAGGATCTCGCGCTGGCGGGGCGTCGGCTCGAACGGGACGAAGGCGGGTACCGGAGGTGAGTGGGTCATCGCGGATGTAAGTAAGTTTATGCTTACTTACTTCTCTGTCAAGCGGCGCCCCGGAGAACTCGACCGGGGGATCCAGCGCAGCGGGACGAAGGGGGGGCGGCCAGCGGCCGCGTCAGAACGGGATGTCGTCGTCGCCGAAGCCGCCGGCGTCGGGGGCCGGCTCGGCCTCGCGGCCGCCGTCCGGGGCGCTCGCGCGCCCGCCGCCGTCGCCGCGGCCGCCGAGCATCTGGAAGTTCTCGCAGATGATCTCGGTGCGGTACTGCTTCTTGCCTTCCTTGTCTTCCCAGGAGCGGGTCTGGATGCGCCCCTCGATGAACACCATCTTGCCCTTCACCAGGTACTGGCCGGCGATCTCCGCCTGCTTGCCGAAGCAGACGACGTTGTGCCACTCGGTCTCGTCCTTGCGGTTGCCCTCCCGGTCCTTGTAACGCCGCGAGGTCGCCACCGAGAAGTTGGCGACGGGCTGACCGCTCGGCAACGAGCGCATCTCGGGGTCGCGTCCGAGGTTCCCCACCAGGATCACCTTGTTCACCATGATCGGCCCTTTCCTTGTCCTTCTGCGCCCTTCGCGCGGCGGTCGCGAAGGTATCATAGCCACCGCTCACGATGGCCTCGAAGAGGAAGGACGGAATCCGGTGCGTCTGGTCTTGCAGCGCGTCGCGCGCGCGAGCGTGACGGTGGCGGGCGAGAGGGTGGGAGCGATCGGCCGCGGGCTGCTCGTGCTGGCCGGCGTCGAGCGCGGCGACGGCGCCGCGGAGGTCGCCGCCGCGGCCGACAAGATCGCCCACCTGCGCGTGTTCGAGGACGGCGCGGGGAAGCTGAATCTCGACGTCGCGCAGGCGGGAGGGTCGGTGCTGCTCGTCTCCCAGTTCACGCTCGCCGCTTCGACCGACCGCGGCCGCCGCCCCTCGTTCGAGCGCTCGGCGCCCCCCGACGAGGCGCGCGCGCAGCTCGACCGGCTCGCCGACGAGCTGCGCCGCGGGGGCCTCACGGTGGAGACCGGCCGCTTCGCCGCGAGGATGGAGGTCGATCTGGTCAACGACGGCCCGGTCACCCTGGTGCTCGACGTCCAGCACGGCGCCGCGCCAGCCTAGACCTGCCCCCGCGCGGCGAGGCGACGAGCTCGCGGGCCGGGCGGCGCCGGGTCGCTCCGACGTCAGCCCGGGGCCAGCGCCACGAAGCGGATCGGCACCGGCATGAAGCAGAGCAGGAAGATGACCAGGGTCACGGCCACCCAGACGCGATCGCGGCCGGCGAGCGGTGCGGACTCGTCGAGCACGGGCGGATGCCGCAGGCCGAGCACGAGCACGACCACGCACCAGAGCCACCAACCGCTCCACAGCAGCCCCATCGCCGCCAGCGCCACCCAGAGCGGCGCGGCGAGGCGCCGCTGGGCGCGGCCGACCGCGGCGTAGAGCACGTGGCCGCCGTCGAGCTGCGCGAGCGGCAGCAGATTGAGCATGGTCGCGAACAGGCCTACCCAGGCGGCGAGCAGGAAGGGGTGGGGATTGAGCACCATCCCCTCGGCGAGCGGGCCGTGGACGAGCAGGGACGCGGCGCGCACGAGCAGGCTCTCGCCCGGCAGGTAGAGCAGCAGCGAGTCGGCCCGCGGCGCCTCGTCGATCCAGATCCGGACCGGCTCGGAGAGGGCGACGCCCAGCAGCGCGAAGGGCAGCAGGGCGACGAAGCCGGCGAACGGACCGGCGACGGCAACTTCGAGCAGCTCGCGCTTCGAGCGGATCGCGGCGCGGATGCGGATGAAGGCCCCGAACGTGCCCAGCCCGATCGGCGCGGGCAGGAAGTAGGGGGGTGTGGCGGGCAACCGGTGCCGGCGGCAGGCGAACCAGTGGCCGAGCTCGTGGCAGAGGAGGATGAACAGCGTGGGAACGGAGAAGCGGAGGCCCCAGGCGAGCAGCTCGGGGTTCGTCCACACCCGCGCGATGGTGACGGGCAGCAAGAGGGGCACCAGATCGCTGACGACGTCGGTCCGGCTCGCGATCGCGAAGGCGCCGCCGAGGGTGGTAGCGGTGAAGAAGGTGACGGCGAGGAGCGTCGCCGCCAGGGGCCAGGAGCCGGTGCGCACCGGCTGCAGCGGCGGCGGGGCGAGCGGCGGGAGGTCCTCGAGGCGCAGGCTCAGAGGTTCTTCAGGTCCTTGCCGGGCTTGAACCGGACGGTGCGCCCGGGGGTGATCGCGACTTCGACGCCGGTCTTCGGGTTGCGTCCGACGCCCTTCTTGCGGTCCCGCACCTGGAAGACGCCGAACCCGCGCAGCTCGATGCGCTTTCCCGAGCAGAGGGCGGACTTCATCGATTCGAGAATGGTGTCGACCGCCTGGACGGCTTTGACCCTCGGGATGCTCGAAAGCTCCGCCACGCGGTTGACGATGTCCGCCTTGATCATGGCTCTTGGAACCTCGCGGTCAGACTAATGGACGGCCTCTTGCAGTGTCAACGGAAGTCCGTGGGGCTCAAGACTTTTCGAGCTTGTTGCGCATCACGCAGAGCTCGAGCGCCAGGGATGCCTTGGTCACCAGGCGCTGCAGCTCCTTGGTCGTGTCAGGGGCGAGGGGACCGGCCGCGGAGGCTACCAGCAGCACCGCCACGAGCTTCCCGCGCACCCGCAACGGCAGCCCCGCGAGGTCGCCCATCGCGGCTTTGCCGAGCAGCGCGTTGAGCTCCACGTGGGCGGGCAGCTCGGCGAGCGGGCCGCGGTGGAGGGGCGCGCCCTCGTTGAGCGCAAAGAAGAGCGAAGGCTGATCGAGGCGCAGCCGATAGTCCTCCAGCCGCTCGTCGTCGACGCCGCTGCCGAGCCATCCGGTCACCACCGAGCGCCGGACCTGGAAGAGGGCGACGACCGGCAGCCGGTCGGCGGCGAACTCGACCAGCGCGGCCGCGACCGCGTCGGCATCCTCCGGCTCGTGCAGGCGACGCTCCGCGCTCGCCAGGGTCAGCGGCTCCACGGCGACGGGCGGTGCAACCGGCGACGGGGGCGCGGAGCGCGGCGCGAACTCGTGCGGGGGACGCGGCGAGGGCGGGGCCTCCGGCGTGGGCGCCGCGGCGCTGGCGGCGGGGCTCGTGGACGGAGCGAGGGGGAGATCGGGCAGCCGCACCGGCGCGGTGAACGCGGGCTCGCCTGCATCGCGCCGGGAGCCGAGCCGCGGATCCCACTGCAGCTGGTCGGGCTTCGGGGCTTCCTCGCGCGCGGCCCAGAGGAAGCGAGACCGGTTGATCCGGTCGAGCAGCTTGACGAAGCGCGGCGGGCACTCCTCGCCGTAGTAACGATCGAGCGCCTCGAACACCCGCATCTCGCTGGCGACGTGCGGGTGCACGCGTCGGCCGGTCACGAAGGAGAGCTCGTCGAGCGCGTTCAGGTCGCGGGCGTCGATCATCGCGACGTGGACCTGGACGCCGGTGGCGCGAAACGGCACCGCGAAGTTCGCGCGCGCCACTTTCGCGGGGACCACCTTGATCACGTCGAGCGGCACGCTGCGCAGATCCTCGGGCGTGGCGCCCGGCACGCTCTGCTGCTCGACCAGGGCGGAAAGCAGAGCCTCCTCGGGCAGGGCGTCGATCTCGAGCAGGCAGGTCCCGAGCTTGCCGCCCACCACCTTCTGGTTGCGCAGGCCGCGCAGCAGCTGGTCGCGGGTGAGCGCACCCCGTTGCTCCAGGATCTCTCCGAGACGGGGGCCACGCGAGCGCATCGACGTACGAATAAGTCCTTGGGCAGGAACAGGTTGAATGACGGTGGAATCCTACCGGTCCGGGCGCCCCGAGGCAAGCGCGAATGCGGATAGCATCCGTTCGTGCGTTGGGCACGTGCCGCCGTCGTCCTCCTGGCCTTCGCTGTGCCGGGGCTCGCCCAGGAGGAACCGCCGCAGGCGGCCTTCCTGGTCGCGCACGCGCTCGCCGAGGAGGGGCGCCTCGAGGAGGCGCTCGAGGTGCTCGACAGGGTGGTGGGGCGGGTGCCGGACGATCCCTGGATCCGGATCGAGCGGGCCGGGATCCTGATGCGGCTCGGCCAGCTCGAGCGCGCGACGCAGGACTCCGCGCGCGCCCGCGAGCTGGCTCCCGACGACCCCGACGTGCTGCGCCTGGCCGGCCGGCTCGGCATGATGCGCGCCGACGTCGAAGCGGGCGCCGCCGCCGCCGCGATCGAGGCATTCGAGCACCTCCGCCGCCTCCAGCCCGAGGACCTGGAGACGCTCGTCTCGCTCGGCCAGCTCTACCTCGGCACCGACCGCGCGCAGCTCGCCGCCGACGCCCTCGCCGAGGCGGCGCGGCTGCGGCCGGGGCACCCCGGGATCGAGAGCCTGCTCGAGCGCGCGCTCGCCGCCACCACCGATCTCGAGCAGGCCGAGCGCATCGGCCGCCAGCGACTGGCGCGGGCGCCCGGGGAGCCAGGGCCCCGGCTCGAGCTCGCCGACCTCCTCGCCCAGCAGGGCCGTCACCGCGAGGCGGCCGAGATCCTGGAGCAGGCGCCGCGCGAGCAACTCGCCAACCTCGACCTGCGCCGCCGGCTCGGCCTCCAGCTGCTGCTCGCGGGCGAGCTGGAGAGAGCGCGCGCGACGGCGGCGGGCATCGTCGAGGAGTGGCCGCAGTACGGCGGCGGACGCCTGCTCCTGGCGCGCATCGAGGCCGCTTACGGGCGCTTCGCGGAAGCGGAGGAGGTGCTGGCGCCGTTGCTCGCCCGGGATCCCCTGCCGGAGGCGGTGGCCGACCTGCAGGTGCGCATCCTCGAGGGGCTGGGGCGCGTCGCAGAAGCGGCCGACCGCCTGCGCACCGACGGCGCCCGGCGTCGAGCCGCCGGGCGCGCGGCGGAGGCCGACACGTTCGCTCTCGACGAGGCCCGGCTCTGGTTCCGTCACGGGCGCTGGGCGGAGGCGCTGGCGCCCGCCCAGCTCGCCGCGGCGAGCGCCGAGGCCGAGGTCGCCGAGGACGCCACGCTGCTCGCGGCCGCCACGCTGGCACGACTCGGGCGGTTCGACGAGGCGCTGGCGCGGTTGGGTCCTCCCGACCCGGAGCGGCCGCTGTTCGCCTCGCGACGCGTCGGCCTGCTGCTCGACGCCGGGCGCGAGGTCGAGGCGCGCGCCGAACAGGAGCGACTGCTCGCCGCGCGGCCCGACGCCGACCTCCAGCTCGGCGGCGTGCTCGCGGATCGCGAGCGCTGGGGCGAGGCGCTGCCCTTGCTCGAGCGCGCGGCCGAGCGCGCGCCCGACTCGCTCGAAGCCGGTTTCCGGCTCGCCGCCGTGTGCGAGCGCAGCGGCAGAATCGACGCTGCGGTCGAACGCTTCGGGCGGCTGCTCGAGCGCGCGCCGGACTTCGCGCCCGCGCTCAACTACCTGGGCTACCTCTGGATCGAGCGGGGCGAGAACCTCGAGCGCGCCCTGCCCATGGTCGAGCGCGCGACGCGCCTCGATCCGGACAACGGCGCCTACGTCGATTCGCTCGGCTGGGGCTACTTCCGGAGCGGCCGGCTGGCGGAGGCGGTCGAGACCCTGGAGCGGGCGGCGCGCCTCCTGCCCGGCGACGCCACTGTGCTCGAGCACCTGGGCGACGCGCGCCTCGCCGGCGGCGACCGCGAGCGCGCCGCCGAGGCCTACCGGCGAGCGGCCGCCGCCGATCCGGCGGGGGCGGAGGGGGCCGCGGCGCGCAAGCTCGCGGCGCTCGCGGAAGGCCGCTGAGCGGGCCGCCCGACGCCGTGCCGCGCCCCGTTCTCGCCCTGCTCCTGCTGGCCCTGATGTCCGGATGCGCGTCGCGCCCGCCGCTGCGGCCCGCGGCCGGGGGGGCGCCCGCCCCGCCGCCCACGCCCTGGTCTTTCGCACCCGGGGAGGCGCCGAGCCAGCGCCTCTTCCGCGTGCAGGTGCGGCGCGGCGCCGAGAGCGGCGGCCTGCGCCTCGTGCTGCGCCTCTGGTCACCGGTCCGCTTCGAGCTCGCGGCGAGCGACCCTCTGGGCCGGCCGCTCTGGTCGCTGATCGCGCGCGACGAGCGCGGAGCCTGGCGCGCCGCGGGCGCGCAGGGAGTCTGCCGGCAGGATCCGCGCCGCCCCGTCGAGTGGCCGCGCCTGGGCCTCGCTCTGCCGGCCGCGCATCTGCCGGCGATCCTGCTCGGGCGCCTGCCCGAGGCCCCGGGCGACGGCACGGTGATCCCCGCCGAGGCGGGGTCCTTCGCCTTCACCGACCCGGTGGGGCGGCGCTGGCGGGCCACGCTCGAGGCGGGGACGCTGGTGGAGTGGAGCGTGGCGGCCGCGACGGGCGAGCTGGCGTGGCGGCTCGAGGAGCGCGGCGCCCGGCTCGAGCTGGCCGCCGGTCAGCTGGAGATCCGCTGGCGCGAGGTCGCTCGCGAGCCCCTGCGCGGCACCGCGCCGGTCCTGCCGGCCGATCTCGACTCGTCCCCGGAGTGCTCGCTTGAGAACCTTTCGTAGCTTCGCCAAGCTCAACCTCCACCTCGAGGTGCTGCGACGCCGGCCGGACGGCTACCACGAGCTGCGCACGGTGTTCCAGGCCGTCGACCTCTTCGACCTGGTGCGCATCGGGTGGTTCGCCGGCGCGGGCATCGAGCTCGAGGTCGCCGGCGCCGACCTGCCGCGCGACCGCCGCAACCTCGCGTATCGCGCGGCCGAGGCATTCGTCGCGCGCTTCCCCGAGACCTGCGCGCGCCGCGGCCTGCGCATCGAGCTCGACAAGCGCATCCCGGTCCAGGGCGGGCTCGGCGGCGGGAGCAGCAACGCGGCGACCGTCCTGCTCGGACTGGCCGCGCTCTCAGGGCTGGACGCGCGGGCGCCGGACCTGGCGGCGGCGCTCGGCGAGACGGCGCGCGCGCTCGGCGCGGACGTGCCGTTCTTCCTGGTCGGCGGAGCCGCGGTGGGCGAAGGCCGCGGCGACCGCCTGACCGCGCTCGACGACGCGCTGGTGCGCCCGCTGGCGCCCGGGCGGGCGCTCTGGCTCGCCGCGCCCGCTTTCGGCATCTCCACTCGCGAGGCCTTCGCGCACGTCGCGCCGCGGTCCGAGGCGCCGCCCTTCCCGGCGCTGGCGGCTGCGCTGGCGGGCGAGCCGGTCGCGCTGGAGGATCTGATCGGCGACAACGACCTCGAGGGGCCGGTGTTGGCGGGCCGTCCCGAGCTGATGGCGTTGTATACTCAATTGGTTCGCTCGGGAGCGAGGCGCGTGCGCATGTCGGGCAGCGGTTCTACGCTCTTCGCTCTCTACGGCGATCCCGCGGCGGCGCGCCCGATCGCGGACCTCCTGCCTCCCGGCACCGTCTGGATGCAGGTTGCGACGCTCGGACGCGCCGAGTGGTGGCGCGCCGGTGGTTTCGATTCGTCCGAGGGAGGGAGCTGAGGTGGAGATCACCGAGGTCCGGGTGTACCCCGTGCGCGAGGAGAAGCTGAAGGCCTTCGTGTCCGTGGTCTTCGACCGCTGCTTCATGGTCAACGACATCAAGGTGATCCAGGGCAAGGAAGGCCTGTTCATCAGCATGCCTTCCCGGCGCAGAAAGAACGGGGACTTCAAGGACGTCGCCCACCCGCTCAACCAGGAGACCCGGCGTTGGGTGGAGGACCGCATCCTCGGCGAGTACCACGCGGCGCTCGAGGGCCGGCCGAGCGCGCCGCCGGCGGCCGCGCCGGAGGCGCCCGAGGAGCGCTCGCTGGAGGAGATCGAGCAGGCGCATCTGAACGATTCGTTCTGGGGAGTGAGCTGACCGGAGGCCTGGGGCGTCGCCAAGTGGTAAGGCACGAGACTTTGGATCTCGCATCCGGAGGTTCGAATCCTCCCGCCCCAACCACACGGTCGCCTCTCCCTCTCAACGAGAATCCGCGACGGGGTCGAAACCAGTGAAGGCGAGCAACAGCATCTACGGCGAGATCAAGATCTTCGGCGGCCGGGCGCATCCTTCGCTGACGCGCGAGATCTGCGAGTACCTGGGCGTCCAGCAGGGACGTTCCACGGCCTACAACTTCTCGGACGGCGAGACCTTCTGTCAGATCGAGGAGAACGTGCGTGGCTCCGACGTGTTCATCGTGCAGCCGACCTGCCGGCCGGTGAACGAGAACCTGATGGAGCTGCTCGTCATGCTCGACGCCTTCAAGCGCTCCTCGGCGTCGCGCGTGACCGCGGTGCTGCCCTACTACGGCTACGCCCGGCAGGACAAGAAGGACGCGCCCCGCGTGCCCATCACCTCGAAGCTGGTGGCCGACTTGATCTCCGCCGCGGGCGCCGATCGCGTGCTCACCATGGACCTCCACGCGCCCCAGATCCAGGGTTTCTTCGACGTGCCCGTGGACCACCTGTTCGCCGCCCCGGTGCTGCTCGAGGCGATCCGCAATCTCGAGATCCCGGAGCTGGTCATCGTGTCGCCCGATGCCGGAGGCGTCGAGCGCGCGCGTGCCATCGCCAAGCGGCTGGAGGCCGGCCTGGCGATCATCGACAAGCGCCGGACGGCACCCAACGTGGCGGAGGTGATGAACATCATCGGCGAGGTCGAGGGCAAGAGCACCCTGATCCTCGACGACATCATCGACACCGCGGGCACGCTCACCAAGACGGTGGAAGCGCTGCGCCAGAAGGGCGCCCGGCGCATCCTCGCGGCCGGCGTGCACGGCATCCTGTCGGGCCCCGCCATGGAGCGCATCGACAAGTCGCCCCTCGAGCTGGTGCTGGTCACCAACACGACGCCGGTGGACGACAAGCTCCAGCGCAGCTCGAAGCTGCGCGCCCTGTCGGTGGCGCCGCTCCTCGGGGAGGCGATCCGGCGCATCCACGAGAACAGCTCCGTCTCCTCCCTGTTCGTCTGACTCCACGGAAGCAGAGAAGAAGGAAAAAGGAAATGGCCGAGATCACCATCGAAGTCGTCCGGCGCGAGCGCGTCGGCAAGTCCGACAGCCGCCGCCTGCGCCGGGCGGACCTGATCCCAGCGGTCCTCTACGGCGCCGGGCGCGAGCCGGTTTCGATCCAGGTGCCGCGCCGGGTCCTCACCGACTCGTTCAAGGAAGGCGGCCACGAGAACCGGATCTTCCTGCTCAAGCTGGGCGGCACCGACCAGACCCGCCACGCCATGATCCGCGAGCTCCAGCTCGACCCCGTGGATCATCGCATCGTGCACGTCGACTTCCAGCGCATCCTCATGGACCAGAAGGTGCGCGTGAAGGTCCACCTCAAGCTCGAGGGCGTCCCCTACGGAGTCAAGACCGACGGCGGCATTCTCGACTTCGTGACGCGCGAGATCGAGGTCGAGTGCCTCCCCGCGGAGATCCCGCACGAGGTTCCGGTCGACGTCACCGAGCTGCGCGTCGGCGAGCACCTGGAGGCCGGAGCGGTGCGCCTGCCCGAACGCGTCACCTACCTCGGCTCGCCCGACGTGGTGATCGCGTCCGTCAAGCACGCGCGCATGGAGGTCGTCGAGACCCCCGCCGCCGAGGGTGCGCCTGCCGCCGTCGCCGCCACTCAGCCTGCCGAGCCGGAGGTCATCCAGCGCGGCAAGAAGGAAGAGGCGAAGGAGCCCTGAGGCCCGCGCGCCTGGTGGTGGGCCTCGGCAACCCCGGCGAGGCCTACGCCGAGACCCGGCACAACCTGGGATTCCGGGTGGTGGAGCGGTGCGCCAGCCGGCTCGGCGTGAGCCTCGACGCGGAGGAATGCGCGGCGCGCGTCGGCGACGCGGTGCCCGCGGTGCTCGCGCTCACCCAGACCTACATGAACCGGAGCGGCTACGCGGTGCGTTGCCTCGCCGAGCGCGTCGCGGCGCAGCCGAGGGACATCCTCGTCGTCTACGACGACGTCTCGCTTCCGCTCGGCCGGCTGCGCCTGCGCGCGCGCGGCGGCGCGGGCGGCCACCGCGGCATGGAGTCGGTGATCGAGAGCCTGCGCAGCGAGGAGGTGCCGCGGCTGCGGCTGGGCATCGCGCCCGAGGAGGGGTTCGAGCCCGGCGCCGACCTGGCGCCCTTCGTGCTCGCGCCCTTCACCGCGGCCGAGAGGGAGCGCGCGGAGGAGCTCGTCGAGCGCGGCGCGGAGGCGGTCTCGGCGTGGCTCGCCGAGGGCATCGAGGCGGCGATGAACCGGTTCAACGGCTGAGGTTTGCGCCGGAAACGCGGCCGCGATACGATACGCGCCCGCGCCGGCCTTGCGCCGGCGGGTGTCTCCGAGCCGACCGGGCCGGAGGCGACCTCTCTGTTCCACCCGACGAGAGTGGGACCCAACGGCCATAGGGAGGCCCGATGCGAACGTACGAACTGGCGATCGTCGCCGATCCCAGGCTCTTCGACGAGGAGTTCGTGACCCTCGTCGACGAGTACAAGCAGCTGATCACCAGCCGAGGAGGCGAGGTGGTCCGCGAGGAGAGCTGGGGCAAGAAGAAGCTGGCGTATCCGATCCGCAAGCTGAGCGAGGGTCGCTACGTCTTCCTGTTCCTCCAGATGGAGCCCGCGAGCGCGGCGCTCATCCCCGAGGTCGAGCTCCGGCTCGGCCAGCACGACCGCGTGCTCCAGAATATTTTCGAGCTCGCGCACGTTGCCCGGATA
>Ga0102851_10000182_pt1 | contig 28010 bp, 27 predicted proteins | sample Mud3Dept3metaG_FD_79558 | JGI IMG/M metagenome (GOLD analysis project Ga0102851, IMG submission 79558) | Freshwater wetland microbial communities from Ohio, USA, analyzing the effect of biotic and abiotic controls - Mud 3 Core 4 Depth 3... | ecosystem: Environmental > Aquatic > Freshwater >... | reverse complement strand
TTTGAAATGAGTGTGGTCCTCAAACCTCATCTTTATAGATTTTGGGTGAAACAAAAATCAGTAAGTCCCTTCTTAAATCCTCCTTATTTTCTCTTTTGAAGAGCCATCCCAGTAAAGGTATCTTATTGAAGAGGGGAACACCTTCGGCGCCGTCATTCTTTTCAATCGAATAGACCCCGGCAATGACAAGAATTCCGCTGTCCTTCACTAACACTTCCGTGAGAGCCTCTTTTTTATCGATACTGGGGACCCCACCAACTGCTCTAGTAAAATCTGGGGCATCTTTCTTAGCTTTAACGATCATTTTAATTTGCCCATCGTTCGTTACATGGGGAGTTACGGTCAATTTAAGATTGGCCTCCACATATTCGATGGATATCTGACCGCTTTGTGGATCTATCTTTGGGACAGGAAGTCTTAGCCCTTGTTCAATTGTGGCTTCCTTGTTATCGAGAGTGGCAATCTTGGGGCTAGAGATGATTTTAACGTTGCCCTGGTTTTCATGAGCGGAAAGAGTGATATCGATTTCTTGTATGGTTCCTCTGCTGAAAATAGCTGAAAGGACACCCGCCGCCCCGGACCCTAAACTTCCTAAGCCTCCTCGTGGATTTGCAGCGAGATCGACAACCCTATTGACACTTCTTCCCAGAACCGACCCGGTCGTCCCTCCTCCCACCGTGGCCTTTCCGCCTCCCATCAGCATCCCCCATTGCACGCCCAATTCTCTTTGGAAGGAGAGGTTCGCCTCGACAATCCTCGCTTCAATCACGACCAGCGGTGTTTTCTTATCCAAAAACTTTATTAACTCCTTAGCAGGTGGAATGCTTTTTGCGATGTCTTTGATAATTAAAGTATTCGTCCTGTCATCTACTTTGACATCCCCACGTTCGCTCAGAACGCTCTTTACCTGGGGCATAATTTCCTTGGCCGTGGCATAGTTGACCGGAATCAGTTCGCTCACCGTCGGCTCCAACTTTTCTTTCGATCTCAGCTCCTCCAACCAGGCCTGGTCCTCTTTTCTTAACGCTTCTACCGGTGCAATTCGTACCACATTCCCAACCTGCCTCTTATCGAGGCGTTTGGATTGCAGAATTGTGTCAAGGGCTTGATCCCAGGGCACATCCACTAATCTCATGGTAATCTTTCCGGTCACCTCATCCGCCACGATGATATTTAAGTTACTTACCTCGGCAATCAGCCGAAGAATATTCTTAATATCCGCATCCTTGAAATCAAGAGAGAGTTTTCTTCCTGTATAAACTTTTTGCGGACCCCCTATGAAAAGCTTCTTTTCCTCTCCCACTTTTACTTTCTTCACTATCGATGACGGAGGCACGGGTTTTTCTGCAGCCTTCATCTCCTGATTCTTCGTTTCCGGTGCGGGCCTCTCTTCGCTCTTGACCTCGTCCTGTTTCTTCGCTACTTCTTCCTTTTTGACCTCAGCCGCCTCCTCTTTTCTCACTTCCGTTAACGGGACTTGCATCTTTGCTTCAGTCTTTCTGGTTCTTTCCTTGATATCGACAAAAATTTCTTTGCCTTCCTTGGTTGTTTCGTAGGGAGCATCTTCTCCTAGTTTAACCAAGACCCGAACATCATTCCCTTTTCCAGCCTTTATGTTTTTGAGGTCGATATAATCAACAACGCTCTCGAAGACACTCGTGTCGACGCCTTTCAAAAGGCGTTTTGGGGCAGAGGCGTTCTTGACATCAACAGCGACCATATTCTTGGAAGGCGCGGATGATTCGAATTGAAGATCCTCCGTAGAAAGGGAGAGGATGATTCTCGACTTATCATCCATCCGCTTAAAATCGACACCCGTCAGAGTTCCTGGTTTACCAGGTTTGGGACGACTTTCCGCTTGACCTTTTGGAGCAGCAGGAGATTCCTTAGCGGATTTCTCCTGAAGATAGATTTGGGGTTCAGAAGGTTGCGGAATATTCCCAAGGGAAACCATCAACTTGTCATCAATCCGGTTGACTTGATAGGGGGGAAGTTGGGGTTTTTGAGAATCGAAGACGAACCTCAGCTTATCTGGGTAATGTCCAATGCGAACCCCTTTGATCAGGGGGTTTTTGACCTTGAAAGAGTTCTTACGGGTATCCACTCCCCAAATGTCCAGGACCAACCTCGGAGGTGAATCCAGCTTAAAGGCGTTGAAGTTCTCGATCTTTCCGTCAGCCAAGACGTTGAAAATGATAAAATCTTTTTTCTCTTCAAATAGAACATTGATCACCTTTTTGGCCTTGTTCAGAGGCGGCGGGGTGGGAAGAGGTTCCTCTTTCATGGGTTCGGCGGTAGGAGCTTCAACCTTTGTTTCCTTTAAGCTCTCTTCCTCTTTTTTCACTTCCTTCGCATCTTCGGCTTTTTTCACCTTTTCAACATCAATGATGAGGTTTGTCTCTTCATTTGAGATATTATAGTTCGTCATCTGAAGGAGACTGATTTCAATTCTTCCTTTGTCATCGTACTGCGTGGTCAAGACATCGCCAATCGTTCCATTTTCAATTCTAAGGGGGCTTTTAATTTCTTTTAAATCAATGTTTGGAACATCGATGGCAATTCTGAGAGGATCGGACAGCAATTTGTAAAATGGAGGGGCGATGGGCTCAGACCCTTCAATTTGAATCCGTGTATAATTTTCTTCTTCAGTAAAGGATATCTTTTGGATAGTGGAAACCTTTACTGCCGGCGCTGAGATATCCGGTTTGGGCTCTTGCGTCATGGGTTTCTTGGTGGCGCAACCTGCAGCGATAAAGAGCAAGAGAACAGCCCCCATAGTCATTTTTAGGATCTGAGAATGTCTCATGATTCTCCTCCTTCTTCAGCTTTATGAAGAAATATCGAAACTTCATTTGTTTTGGTTTGGCCAAAAATATCCTGGTAGACTTCCTCAACGATCACTTTATCCTGAAGGATCTTAGTCACCTTTCCGTCATTTTTCCCAACCCACGTCCCTTTCTTCAGAAAATACCCCTTGCCCGCTACATCTTCGACGAGGGCAACATTTCCGCCAGGACTGGAAATGATCGCCACAAGCTTTAGCTGGCTGATATCGTATTTTTGCAAGGGAGTCAGGGGGGCAGTCCCAGAGCCTCCTTTGCCCGAAATTAATTGGATAAAAGGTTTGAAGGGGTCCGGTTTGCCGGCAGGATTGTACGAATATTCTTCTTCTTTCTTCTCCGGCTCCCTCTTCTCCGGTTCTTTTTTCTCCGTCACCTTGGTTGGCTCTTCCTTCTTTTTCTCGACAGAGGAAGACTTTGATTTTGAGGGAATGGAGGATGAAGGTGGTCCTTGTCCGCACCCCCCGAGCAAGAAGAGGCAGACGATCAGCAGACTTATCCCCCATAGCCCCATCCTATTTCTTTTTGCTTTTCGAGAGTTCTTCGCCCGCTTTTTCCTTTGGACCGGCTTTCTTTTCACTTTTCTTTTCCTCGCTTTTCTTTTCTAAGAATCGGTATGTGCTGATCATACAGGATATCTTCAGCAAGCTTTCTTTTTGGCCTTTTCCTTTAGTGTCTTTAGCATCCTTTTCCTTTGCCAAATTGAAATCAACGACGTTAATAATTCTTGGAAGTTTGCTCACCCTATCAAAGAAAATCCCCAGATCATGATAGTTCCCCAATGCAACCAAGTCGATGGGAACGTTGGCAAAAAATTGTTGAGGCTGTTCAGGCTTAGGTTTGATAAGGGTGAATTCAAGATTCGATTCTTTCCCCAGACTGGAGATGGTCTTCAGTATCTCAGGGATTTCCTGCTCATTAGGAAGCTGGGTCAGGGCGTTTTTTAACTCTTCATTCAACTTCGCCACCTGTTCATTGTATTTTTGCAGGTCTCTTGCGATGGCTTTACTGTTGTTTAGTTCGTTCTCCAATTTCCCCCCTTCCCTCTGCACCATACTGAGTTTCTCCTGGCCGGGGAGGAAAAAACGCCACAGATACAACGCAACCAGGGCGCATAGGATAGCGGCCAATATGAGAATCTTTTTAGGCCTCGGGAGTTTTAGGATAGAATCTATTGTCAATGCCATGGGACCCCTCTCCTTATATTTGAGTGATTTCACATGAAAGAACGAATTTCCTCAGCTTCAGTTTACTCTGTTCGATCTGCTGACTCACAACGAGGTCGACATTTTTGAAGAGTTTCGACTTTCGAAGATTCGTCATGAAATTGGCGATCGTTTCATCATCCAATGCGATCCCTTCGATTCCTAACTTCGTCCCGACTTTCTTCAGGGATTCCAGCTGAATTTTTTCCGGCTTGTCAATGCTTAATTCGTCCAAAATCTTCGCAGCCCTCGCCTTGTCTCTTCTTAAGGAGTTGATGATATCTAAGCGATTCTGCAGCATCCTCTGTTCTTCTTTCTTTTTTTCGACTTCCGTGGTCAGAGATTTGTACTTTGCGATCTCATCCTTTTTTTTGGCATTCTGGGCTACGGTGTCTTCTATCTTCTTGTTCAATCCTATTTGGATAAAGACGAAGGCCGCCAATAAAACGACGATGGAAAGGATGAGGACAATGAATTCCTTCTTCATCCCACCCCTTTTCTTTTCTTTTCTCGCAAGAAGCAAATTAATCTTAATCATCGCTCCCCTACCTTTCTTGAGGCAAGACCCACACCCACTCCCATGATCGGCCCGATCTCCCTTAAATATTCATGATCGAAATCTTTGCCCTTATAGTCGATTTTTTTGAATGGATTAACGACCTCCACCGGTATCCCGATCTGTTGCTGCAGAATGATGTCAAAATCCTTAATCTTCGACCCTCCCCCACTCAAATACAATTTCGAGATTTTTTCGTACGTGCTAGTGGATTGGAAGAAATCCAAAGAATTGCCTATCTCTACGGCTAATGATTCAGAGGCTGTTTTCAATACATTTTGAACAACCGGTTGCGAAGTCAGGTCGACCTTGGCCCCCACTTTAATTTTTTCAGCCTCTTCGTGGTCGACATGGAGTTGCCTCTGAATTTCTTCTGTAATCTGATTTCCTCCTTTGAAAACATCCCTGGTAAAGGCCGAGATATTGTTCCTGATGATATTAATATTGGTGACGCTCGCTCCGACGTTAGCGATCGCAACGGCTTCTTCTTTTCCTATGTCATAACTAATCGCCAGCATATTCTCCAAAGCGAAAGAATCAATATCGATAATGACGGGATTTAATCCCGATTCCATGAGGACGGAGACATAATCATTGATAATATCTTTCTTGGCCGCTACCAAGACAACATCCATGACTTCGGGGTTGTCCGGGGCCGCCCCATAGATTTGGAAATCGATATTGACATCATTGATATCAAATGGGATGTATCTTTCAGCTTCCCACTGGATCGATTCTTCCAGCTCGGCCTCTGTCATGAAGGGCAGGGAAATTTTCTTAACAATGACCGAATGCCCTGAGACCGAAGCTACGGTATCTTTCGTCTTCGTCTTGGAAGCGGCGATCGCGTCACGTATGGTATCGATAATCGTCACCGAATCCATTAACGCTCCGTCAACGATCGCCTCTGGCGGCAGAGGAGATATTGCCAGGTTCTGCAACTTGTACCCATTTTTGTCCTCTTTTAATTCCACCAGTTTGATTGAACTGCATCCAATATCAAGGCCAATGACATCTTTCTTTTTGCCCCACATTATTTTTCCCCCTCATTTTTGAGCGCGATTGAACGAGATAGATTATTAACAAATTCTCAGAAAAGTCAAGCAAAATATTATACTATTTTAAAAAATTCTTATAAGTACCATGTAAAACTTAATAAACTATTTTATAAAAATCTAATAACATGCTAATAAATAATGCGTATCAATTATCTTCTAGATTATATTTCCTAATCTTTGCTCTCAGGGTGGCCCGAGAAATGCCCAAGGTTTTTGATGCCTTTGATTTATTCCACTCCAGTCTTTTCAGGACCCTGGAGAGATGTATTTTTTCCATGCTTTCCAATGACATATCAGAAGTGGTTTCAGATATCTCATGGTCCGTGTCTCCAAGATTCTTTTCAGTCTGTTTCAGTTCAAAGGGGAGATGTTTTGGGGTGATCACGTCTTGGTCTGTTAAAATCATCGCCCGTTCAATAACATTTCTTAATTCTCTTACGTTCCCGGGCCAAGGATACTGTGTCATCAGTTTCTTCGCTTCCTCAGAAAAGCCCCTGATATTCTTCTTGTATTCTTTGTTGTTCTCTTCAACAAAAAGGTTTGAAAGCAGCAGAATATCTTCCAACCTGTCACGAAGGGGCGGCATTTCCACGACCATGACCTTCAATCGGTAGTATAAGTCCTTTCGGAAAAGACCTCCTTTGACCATGGTTTCCAAGTCCTTATTGGTCGCCGCGATGATACGAATCTCAACCTTAATCTCTCTCTCACCGCCTACCCTCATGAAGGTTTGGTTCTCAAGGACTCTCAGGATCTTGGATTGTAAGAAGGGATTCATATCTCCGATTTCATCCAAAAAGACCGTCCCGCCGTCAGCCAGTTCAAAAAGCCCCTTCTTTGTGTTCTTGGCATCAGTAAAAGCGCCCTTCTCATATCCAAAAAGCTCCGATTCCAACAAAGAGTCCGGTATCGCGCTGCAATTGATCTTCATGAGAGGTTTGTCACTCCGATGGCTATTATAGTGGATGGCATTCGCGGCCAATTCTTTCCCCGTGCCGCTTTCGCCCTGAATCAACACAGACGTTTTATGGGTTTTGCTAATCATTCCGATCAATTCTTTAACATAATGAATTTGAGGACTGACCCCATAGATATGGCTGTTTTGGTATTTTTCTTTTTGCTGTCGATGGAGTCTTCTCACCTCGTTGATCAAACTCTTTGTTTCTAATCCCTTTTCAATGAGCAACTTCAACTCGTCTAATTCAAAGGGCTTATTGATGTAATCGTAAGCCCCAGATTTGATGGCAGAAACTGCTGTTTGCACATCGGAAAAGGCGGTCATCATAATAACCAAGATTTCGGTATCAAATTCCTTAATCTTTTTTAAGACCTCCAAACCGTCTATGTCGGGAAGTCTCATATCCAGGAGAATGAGATCAATGACATTCTTCTTGATCATTGAAAGAGCCTCATTCCCCGAACCGACCGAAAAGATTTCGTACCCTCTTTTCTTCAGGACATCCGAGAGAGTCTCTTGCATCACCCCATCATCGTCAACAATAAGAATCGATGGCTTCATGAGTTTTCCAATGTTTCTGGCAAATTAATGACAAAAGAAGTGCCCTTTTCCCATTCGCTTTCGACCTTGATGGTTCCGCCATGTTTCTTAATGATCTGGTAAGTAATAGAGAGGCCCAACCCTATTCCCTTAGGTTTTGTCGTAAAAAAGGGATCAAAAATTTTATGAACAATCTGAGAAGGAATGCCTCTCCCGGTATCCGAGATGACGACCCTGACATAATTTTGTTTAAACCCCTTCAAGGGGTCAGAGATCGTCGGACTGGCCTCGATCTTGAGCTCTCCTCCGTTGGGCATGGCCTGAATCGCGTTTAGAAACAAATTGAGAAAAACTTGATGCATTTGGGTCTTGTCCACTTTGATGTTAGGCAGTTGGGGATGATAATCCTCAATGAAACGAATTCCTTTATCAGCGATCTCCTTAATAAGAAATGGAATGATCTCATTGATAATATCCCTGATATGGCAATGAGCGAGATTCAGGTTTTGCGGTTTGGCGAAAGAAAAAAATGTCTTAAGGAGATCATTGAGGCGATCAATCTCTTTAGTGATTCGATGTAAGTATTCTCTTCTTGAATCGTCTCCCGACATCTCCTCGCCAAGGGCTTGGGCAGTTGTCTTAATCCCGGCGAGGGGGTTTCGCAATTCATGGGCAATGCCCGAAGCAAGTTTTCCAAGCGACACGAGTCGATCCATTCTCAGTATTTCTTCCTGAATTTTATAGACATTCGTCAGATCTCGAAAGACAACAATCTTTCCTATTTTTTCTCCTCGGTTACTTAGATGGTTATTGATCGTAAACCCCACCGGAAATTCGGTATGGTCTTTTCTTCTCATCCAACCTTCTTTCCGGGTATCCATGTCATCGGGGTTGTTTAGAAACGAAGGAATCGCACTTTGCTTCTCCTTCAGGCTGAAAATGCCAAAGGGCCTACCCATCAACTCATCTTTACCGTATCCCAAAATCCTTTCCCCCGCTTTATTGATATAAGTAATCGTATCGTTCATTTCTGTTATGATAATTCCGCTCCCGATGCTTTGAATGATACTCTCTGTAAAATTCTTTACATCCTCCAGCCTCCGCGTCAGGTGTTGGATGACTTCTTCTTTTTGAGCAATCTTTTCCTCGATTTCAGTGGCTGGAACATTTCGGTCCATCATCTATCGCAAACCTTAAAACTTTCGTAAATCGAGAATAGGAATCTCCACGGATCGTTCTTGGTATGTAGAGTGAATGATCCCTGAGAAATACTCGCCCGCCTTTCCCTCTTTTTCGGAGGGAGCCGATACCTTTTTCACTACTTCATCCACCATGAACCCCTTATATCCACCGTTGTCTTTTACCGCGAGTATCCGTATCTCCCCTTTTGGCTCGCCCCCTGCGATGGCAAGGGTTTTGTTTAAGTTGATCATCTTGAGTTCAAAATCTTTAAACTGAATTTTGTCTTGGTTTAAATATCTTTTTTGAAGGGTACTCGGGACTTTAAATAGTTTAAAAACCTTTTCACTTTCGACGCCGAACAATTTCTTATTCATTCTAAAAATCGTTATGTTCACAGTTTTGGGTTTGACTTCCACAGGGGGTGCAGCAGATTTCCGAGTCGTCTCTTCGAGCCTGGATATTTGTTGTTTCATCGTTTTAAACATTTCTTCTACATTGACCATAAAAAAATTCATTTTATTCGACATGTCTTCGATCTTCTTCTCTCCGAGGGGAGGGTGATCGGTCTTTTCAATCGCTTCCCCTTTGACAAGGGAAGGCGGGACACTCTTGGATTCCTTCAACCCTTCCAAGGAGGAGAATCTCGCTTCGATCCCGAGATAAGCCAATTGCTTATAAATGTTGATTTCCCCCTCTGTTTCACCTCTCGCAAGGAGTTTTATGGTTTCCTTTGAATCCAGCAAGATTTTAATCCATGAGGGCCGGATATTTTCTTCATTTTCAATCATATGGCTTAAGACTTTTTCCATGTCACTTAAAATCGAGGCAAGATCAGGCTTTTGTTTCAGCAATTCACGCAAAGCAATAATCTCCTCCCTTGTCTTCTTCAGTTTTTCATCCGAAATCTCCCATTCCAACGAGAGAAGCTGTGCCTCCATATTGTCAATGGATTTTGAGAATTGGAGGAGTGGAGAAGGAGGAGAAGGAGGACGGGGAGTCGTCTCTAAGTCAAGGTTTTTCTCCGTGGGAAGGTTTTTCTCTAATTCAAACTCATAAGAAGGTTCCAAGAAGGAAGGTTTCATGGGAGGTTCTGCGATAGAAGGTTTGGTGAAGGATTCGGAAATAGGAGACTCCATGGAAGGCTCCACGGGGAGAGATTCCATGGAGGGTTCTGAAGTGGAGGATTTTATGGAAGGCTCTTCGATCATGGATTTCAAGGGGTTTTTTAAGGCCGGAGATTCGACGGAAAGCCTTTTTCCCGAGCCCCTTTTATTGTCTATGAAGAGGCGATCCACGGCATCGTCAATTTCCTCATCCAGACCTTTAAAATCCTCTTCTTCCGTTACCTTGTCCATTTTCTATTTCCCTTTTCATCACCTTGATTGTTTATCGAGCAACATGACCTTTCTGCTGACATCTTTGACCACTAATTTGCTAATTTCTCTCAGGGTTTCAAATACGCCAGTTCCTTTCAAAGCGCTGGCTGAAAAGGTTGGCACTTTCAGCATCGAATTGAGGTCTTTCTCCAGAATGTCAACGGGGAGGATCTCAGAATCTGTCCCGTCTAAATCACGTTTGTTATACTGAATAACAAGCGGGACGCTCCTAATGCTAACTCCTTTCTCTGCCAAGTTTTTCGCTAAGTTAATGAGACTTTCGATATTTTTTTTCCTCTGCACTTTTAACGAATCGGCGACAAAGACGACTCCGTCCACTCCTTTCAGAACCAATTTTCTCGTCGCGTCATAATGGACTTGCCCAGGAACCGTATAAAGCTGAACCCGGATATCAAATCCTCTGATTTTCCCTAAGCTCAAAGACAAGAAATCAAAGAAGAGTGTCCGATCTCCTTTGGTATCGATCGACACCATCTTGCCTTTAATATCTTCGATGGTTTGACCATAAATGTATTGTAGGTTAGTCGTCTTTCCGCAAAACCCTGCGCCGTAATAGACAATTTTGCATTGAATCTCGTCTTTGCTAAAATTAATGAAAGGCATTAAAGTTTCTTCCCCTCTTTAAGGAGACCGAGCCGGTTCACTGGATTTCGATCTTTCTTTTTCAAAGATGGATGAAAGGATTTTTGAGAGCTCGTCAATGATTTTATTTATTTGTAACCGAATCAATCCGAGAGAAGTCTTGTCATCAAAGAGAGTGACCATGATGACATGCTCACCCACAGCTGAAAAATAGACATTTTCACATCTCCCTTTATGAAACAAGAGGGTAAATTCTTCTTCGCCCAACATTCGAGCGATTTCCGCAGTGGCCCCAAAGTTGGCTGCTGTCAAAGCGGAAAGGGATATGATGTCGATCTCTGGTGTATTTCCTTCGTGGGCGATCAATTGACCCGATCGATCGATGAGCAGAACAGAATGGGCCATCGATGAGGACACCATCTTATTCAGACAATAAGTTATCTTTTTAATATCCTTTTCTGTAATGACGATGTTCATAGAGATTGATCTTTTATAAGCCCATGACTCAACAGGACCGGTTAGGATTTATCATCGTTTCGTCGCATCGCCTCAACCAAAAGATGCTCCCAATTTTGATAGATTGTCTGAATGGGAGGACTCGCGCTGTTATCAGAAACAAATTCCCCTTCTTGCCAGCTCAGTATTTTATAAAAGGCGTCCGTTCCTTTCTGTTCACCGCATTCGGCGTGGATAATCTCACCTTCGTTTAAATAGATCACTCCCTTTTCTCCGTCTCGTGTGATCACCAGCGCGGTAGTCAACCGACTCAGACAATTCATTTGAATAATGTCTGTGAGTTGGAGACCAAAAACCTTCCCCCGAAATCCTTTTCTATTGCCAATCAAGTCGATAATAATTCTCCTTAAATCGGAGATTTCAAAAGGCTTTTCAACATAGTAGAGGGAACCTCTTAAATTGGCTTCTTTCTGAACGTCGGTGGAACCGTAAGCGGTCATAATAATGACTTTCGTTTGAGGGTATTCCTTCTTAATCGTTACCAGAAGATCCAATCCATTGATATCTGGCATTCTGATGTCGGAGATGACCAAATCAATCTTATTTTTTTTGAGCAAATTCAGAGCCTCTCTCCCGTTATTCGCAATCATCACCTCATAGTTATCCTTGTCTTTGGAAAGACTCCTCGCCATGCTCCATGTCAAAGTCTCTTCATCATCCACGATTAAAACTCTTTTTGAATCCTTCACCATATTGTTAAAATCTCTTGATTACACTTTTGGCCATGGTTTTTAGGGACTTTTGGATAATATAAGCAAAATGAATACCAATTTTTGTTAAATAATATGTTAATATAATAATCAATCATTTCGATACGTTACTATAATCATAAGATTCATGCCATCATAACAGAAATTAAGACGGTGGTCAATATTTAACCATTGGTAAAACAATTCCTATCAATTTCTTCCTTGGGTGATTGCAGGAGATCTGGAGGGTGAGCGAGGAAGGAGAGACAATTTGGATTTGGGAATGTGAATCTTAGGGAATTCCTGAAACGCTACTTCACTCAAGTTAGCCTTCCACCATCATTGCGTAACAGGTGCCTGAAGCCTGACATTTCTTTTTCTGGCAGGCAGATCGTTCCTATTCAATGTTTTTAAAAACTTGACTTTTTTAACTTAATTAGCTAATTTTTAATTAAATTTTTTCTTGAGGCAAAATTTGAGTATCGATAAAGAAAACATACTGGACACTGCACAAAAGTTCGTCCTTAAAGGGCAACTCAAGAAGGCGATCGTTGAGTATTTGAGGCTGGTTGAGGCTGATCCTCAAGATAAGAGATTGCACCTAAAACTGGGGGATCTCTACTTAAAAAACGGAGAAGAAGATAAAGCCATACAAGCCTATCTGAAGGTGGCCAATCTTTACGGAGAAGAAGATTTGAATTTTCGAGCCATCTCCATCTATAAGAAGATTCTTTCAATTAACCCAAAATTCACAGAAGCCTTCCATAAGATAGCAATATTGTATTTGAAGGAAGGGCTAGCAGGAAACGCAAAAAACTATTACCAGAGTATCCTTCAGATCAACCCCCGTGACTCGGAGGCATTAAAGGCTCTTAGGAATATTGAGAGCCCTCAACCGGCGAAGGAAAGGACGATCCCCTCCCCGGCTGTAGCCCCCTCCCTCCCTTCAAGATATCCTCCCGAGAAAAAGCCTGTTCCGGAAGCTGCCGATCTTGCCTCTTCTCCCGCCGTGGACCCTTCGATGGTGTCCTCTGAACCTGGAGCCTCTGCCATGGATAAGGATTCAGAGACGCACTATCATCTCGGGATTGCCTATAAGGAGATGGAACTCTTCGATTACGCCATCTCCGAATTTGAATTGGCCTCCTCAGCTCCCTCGATGAAATTCGATTGTTATATTATGCTGGGGAATTGCTACATGGAGAAAGGGGATTATAATAAATCGATCGAATACTATAGAATATGCTCTAAGATACCAGGATTGCCTAAAGAAAAAATGGCCCGGCTCCACTTCAATTTGGGCTTGGCCTATGAAGCAAGCGGGATGGTTTCAGCGGCGATCGATACTTTCAACCTCGTTCTAAAATTGGATCATTCCTTCTCGGAAGCCAAAGAAAAGATCGGTAAACTCCAGCCACTGCGAAAATGAATGTGAGAAGGATGAAGCTAGAAAAATAATGGGTTCCATACTGAACATGCGGGTTAGTATATTTCTCTCCATCGGGTTATTTTCAAAGGAGGGACGATCTCTTTTACTTTATTTGATACATCGCTGCAATACATAATACTTGTGTTTCCGTCAATATCTATCCCGATGGTGGCATTTCCCTCTGCCATGACCCCTCCGGTCACATTCTTTTGCCCGCTCCCGGTATACGCCACTGCTCCCGTCGCCAAAATAACGCCATACCAGGTAAATCCCCCATGAATCTCAAGATTCCCCTCGATAAGAAGAATGCCTGCTCCATGAGAACCTCCGGCCAATTTCAATGTCTGAGTTCCCTGCAAATTGAAATAAACAATATTCATCGGTCCTGTGTACGTTATTGGACCAGTCGTATCACTGCTGGTCGGTGTTCCCCAGTTATCAGAATATCCAGTCAATGTCTGATTTTCATCATAACTATACTTGAAATTAGCATCGCCTTTTAAGTAGCTTAACATCTCAATTAATGGGAGGTTTGTAGGAGGGGGCGTGTTTGCTCGAGTGATTTCAGGTGGTGAACCATTTATGGAAGGATGACCCGATTCGGTAATGGGCGGGGTTGTTGGCGTTGTTGTCGTAATGCCGGGTTTATTCGTCGTACCACAGACATCATTTCCATTGATGTAGGTTGAGCTTCCGCGAATATGGACAGACCCCTGCGAAAAAAGAGCGGAAGGAGGATCATAATCAGGGCCCCTTATTAACTCGACCTCCAGCACCTTATGCCCCCCATCATCTGTGAACCCATGGCTTTTCAATATATAGACAGGGACCCCGCCATATTGAGTCACTTGGTTCGCCTCATCCCTTTTATGTTTTATCTCCACTCCAAAATCCAACCGATTCTGTAAACTCGGGATGGAATTTGGATCACCAGAAACATAACCTATTTGGGCTGCCCCCTTGCCTGGATCTTTGGCAAGGAGGAGTTCCCAAGCGGGATTTGATGGATCGCTGTCGGAGATTTGGTTTATTGCGCCGGCCCGGAACCTGCCCATAAACTCGTTTATCCCCGCCTCCGCAGCATAGAAGGCCTGTACAGATGCCCTTTCGTTGCCGGAAATGCGTATGTCATACGTGCTCGTATTTAACGCACTGATCCCGATCAGCGTTAATACCAAAAGCAATAGCATCCCCAATACTAAGATAACCCCCCTTTCTTCTCTCAAATGCGTCGCTTTCAATTCTTCCCACCCGTCACAGGACGTCTATAATCCCATGTTTCGCACTTTAATACTAGAAGACAATGTCCTTCTCCGATATCCATCTCCTCCCTTAAGTTCAGGATCTGACATATTTGTTTTTGCAGTCACCGCCACTTTGACCATTCGAATATCCGGTGGGTTCAAAGTTATATTTCCATTTGTATCAAAATAGGTGAATTCAAGACTCTCGATATTTTCGGCCAAAGGTTGTCCACCGCCACCCGTATTCTCATTCCTTCGAAGCACGGCCTTGCCGCCGCTTACTCCAAGGTAGTAGCTGATTGCCTTCACTAGGTATACTGGCTGGTTGATCGGATGCCCCTCTCCCAAAGGAGCGGTCAAGGTAATTGTGTCTGTTGTGACACTTTGTACCAAATAATTATTCAGCCCATTCAGGCACAAATATTTCTTCTTATCGCCGTTGAATATCGCTGCATTGGTGACCTTCAGTTGAGGAGTCCCCTTCGCTGTGTTTTCTTTTAAAACTCCAACCTGATCCGCCAAGATGATTGTGATCGCATTGCTCGCGGGCGTGATGATGTCGGAAAATCCATTAATATCGCCAAAAACAGACAATAGATCGCCTCCGTACCCGGCCATTCTGATCTCTTTTGCGATTTGACCCATAGCGATCCTGACATTTTGCTGCATATCTGCCACTTGATCCTGAACCGTATAGGTTTTTTGTTGACCTATAAATGCTCGATACAGGGCAGCAGTCAGAATACTACTCAACACCAAAGCGATGAGTAACTCTATCAGCGTCACCCCACTCTTCTTTTTGGAAACAGCCCAACCCATTATTTTGACCGGATCGTTGAAAAAGAGATGCTGTGACTGCCTCGGTCTATCCATTGAACGGTCACGGTAATCGTCTTCATTGAATTTCCCGTATCCTCTGCAATCTGAACCTGCCTTGAGAAGATCGTTCCTGGGATGATGTCTTCATGATGTTGTCCGCTGCCTAAATCAGGATCGCTATAAGATAGATTCTTCAAATTCTCCAACTTGTCTTGAGCAAAAATTGTGGCCTGAGTCACATGATTACTGAAATCACCGCTTTTGATTGAAGTCACTTGCATCGAGGCAATTGCAAGCAGGCCTATGCCCAAAATCATCAGACCGGCAACAACTTCGATGAGAGTAAAACCGTTCTCATTTTTGTTTCTGGCCATTCTATATCTCATTCTATGATCTCACATTTACCTTGCCGGTGCCCATCACCAATGTAATTATTGATCTTTTGCCTCTGTTATTGGAGACAGTGATCGTTGCCGCATTGCAAGTCGAATTGGGGTTAAACTGGATAAATCCCGCGGGGCTAATGGACACACCTGATGGAAGAGTATATATCGCACCTTCCCTTGCTGCATTGTCAAGATCAACGGATCCCACCCAGTTTGTAGAGCCAGAGCTCTGGTCTCCCTTCTCAATCCAATATTTTCCCTCACCCGGATTAAAATAAACTCGATATTGAAGGTTCGTAGAAACTGCTTTCATTTGGGCGGTTCGCATCGTTGAAACAATATCTCGTGTCGCACTCTTCAAACGGTAGTTCGGTAACCATGCGCGGATATTGGGAACCGTCAACATAGCCCCAATGGCAATAATGACAAAAACAACAACTAATTCAATCAACGTGACGCCCTTATGATTCATATGTTTCATAAATATTTAATTCCTTTTTGAATTATTCTATTCGATTAAACACTTTTGTCAATAATATTTTTCAAGTCGTTCTCTTCGCCCTTTCTTCTGCCTTACCAGGAGAGGGCTTCGTCGTGAGCTCAGCCGGATGGGTAGGGGAATATCATACACCTCTGGTAAAGGCTGCGGTTTAGCTAAGTGCCGATTGACGGATGGCCTAAAGAATTGCCTTAAATTGACGTGATTTGTAAGATTGATAAGGCGAGAGTCTCGTTGGCAAGGAAAATTTACACTAATGGAGCTCAATCAGGGGAAAAACTTTCTCTCTCCTCATAAATTTATTCAACAATTCTTATTCCCCCGGTGGCCCCGTTAATAATAATCCCTCTTTGCCCTAGCGTTACCCCTCCCTTTTGATACGATAATGTTACCGTTCCACCATTAGGACATGTAGAATCAGGATTAAACAAGGCTTTACCACCAATCAAGCTCGCGATATTAACTGTGATTCCGGAAGGAGCTTTCCGCACTGGCCCATCATCAAGCAACAATCCCCCTGAAGTGTGTCGGAGGATATAGCTATCCGTACCAACAGTGAAATCCACCTGGTATTGCATCCTACTTGACACAGCCTTCATATGGGCATCCCTCATTGTTGAAACAATGTCTCGGGTAGCGCTCCGTAACCGATATCTTGGCAGCCAGCCGCTGATATTTGGCGCTACTAATGCGGCCCCAATAGCAATGATGACAAACACAACAATCAATTCGATTAGTGTGACTCCTTTTTTGTTCATCCCTTTACTCCTTTAAGATGATGCAACATTTTCCGTCGATCCCCCTTTAGCAACGATGGGCTGGGGAGGTTGAAAAATCATTTTCTGAGCAATCTTTCCAGAATTGGATCACTTCGTCATATCATCTAAACTCGATGGATAATGTGTATCTTTGGAAACTCTTTGCCCCTTCGCTATCAGAGGCTTGGATTTCTATGGATTGTGTTCCCTGATCTCCTTTCCGAATCTCCCACCTGACGAAGCCAGTTTCTTTATCAATTTCCATTCCTTGGGGTGCAGTTTTTAAGGTAAAAATGATAGGATCATTATCGGGATCATTCGCCGCAACCTGGTAAGTATAGGTATTTCCGTTTGTTTTATGAGGAGGAGATGAGGTGATGATCGGCGGGCCGTTTGCGATCGTGACGGGTTCTGATTTTCTTGACGTGTCTGCCGATTCCACATCATTTGGCGTCACCGTAACGGCAATGGTATCTCCCCTTTTAAACTGTCCTCGTGCGAGAACGTCTGTGCTCTCCTCCGATAACACAACTCCATTCTTTTCCCAGGTGTATGAATAGTTCACCGAATCCCCATCCGCGCCATGACTTTTGACGAAAGCCCTTAAATCACAATTGGAGTACGCGATTTTGGGTTCGATCCTGACCTCCTCAATGACTTCAGGAGAATGAATGATTTTCACCGGCGAAGATAAGAAAGGCTCTCCCTCTTTCTTGCCGTCAGAAGGGGTCACTTTGACTCGAATGAGATCTCCTTTTTTCAAAGGAATGCCTCTTAGAATTTCTCTATTTTCTCCGGCAATCCCCTCATCATTCTTCAACCACTGATAGTGGTAAAGCACACGGTCATTGTCGGGGTCGTAGCTTTCAATAAGTAAGTTGAAAACGCTCCGTGTATCAGGACTTTCCGGTAGAATTCTGACCGAGATAATTCGAGGTGGAGAATTTGTGGGTAGAGTGCTCTTCGCAGCCTCTTGTCTTCCGCAGGAGAGACTTCCTGCAAGAAAGATAGCAGTAAGACTGAAGGCTATAATGAATTGGAGGGGCGAAAGGGCCCTATAGCTCTTCAATTTATTGCATAAAGGGATAAAGATGTCTTTCTTTTTTGCCCACATGTTTGGGAAGAAGATATATCTTTTTAATGACAATAGATTGATCTCCTGTTTCTGCTTCGATGAAAACCCATGATTTGGTTTTGAATTTTTCTATTCCTGTGATCGACCCCTTATCGTCGTTGAAGACCGTACTCTTATTCCAAATAAATGTTTTCTCATTGACCACCATGATATTCTTCTTAAAGTCTATCCTCATTATGGGGCCCTGAGTTTTCGATATGCCTTCTTCTGAGGCAAATGTCCAGGTTGAAGATGGAAGAATAGAGAAGGCAATAAGAATGATTCCCCCTATCCTAATAAAGTTTTTCACGCTCGTTCCTCCTTTTAATAAACGATTCTCCAATATTTTGGCTCTAAGGCCTTCGAATTCAATTCCGTAGGAGCAATTCCACCCCCGATACCAATAAAACCCACTGCTTGACCGTTCACAAATGTGACGACCACTCCAGAGGGGATTCCCTGGCCAATGATCTTTCCACGATCTCCTGCGTTGATCACGGGAACTCCTGTATCATTGGTAAGGTCATAATTGAATACAGCGTTCCCATTCTGATATTGCACGGCATAAAGCCTTCCCGCGCCTTCGCCCACACGGCACGGATCACTTTCATCCCCTGCCCCCGGAGCAAAAGTTGTATAATAGGCCACTCGACTTAATACGATAGTAGGAGAGAGGCATTTCTCGCCTGAATTTGTAAGTTGAATGAACCATCCTTTTGCGCCACTCAAGGCCCCTAAGATCTCAGCCTTTCTCGCTTCGGTGGTGCCCGTCGCCTGCAATTCACCCGAAGTGACATCGTACAAATCGGTTTCTGTTAAACTTGATGAAGGATTCATGTCCTTTACGGCATACAGACGATTCACCACACTGGTCTCCTTGGCATTTTCGCGGTCGCCTGTTCCAAAAAATAGCATTTCATAATTTCCAGCTTCCATGGTGACATCGGGTGGATAAAATATCTTTGCTCCAGAAGATCCAGAAAATACAATCTTCCCTGTCCAACCTGCCGGGTCTGGGCCTACAATATCGAAGCGCCACATGCGCCCACCCATGTCCCCTACGTAGAGCCTGTCAATTCTCCCGTCGTCACTCGCATCTATTCTTGTAATATCGCTCGGGATTGAATAAGTCATCGCGGGAATTTCCACATTTGAAAAACGTTTTACAAGAGAACCATCGAGCACATCGACAATATAAACAGCCCTTCCTTTGTCATCAGCAGGTGGAGTTTCATTGTCCTGGCCATCGTCATACCCTCCTCCCAGGAAAGCCACCCATTTCTCTCCTGTCCCGTAGGCTATTCTCCCGATATATGGGGTAGACCACGTTTGACCCATTTCAGCGTACGGAGAGCCCACGGCGTCGGGGTTAATTTCCCATAGATATTTAGGAATTTCTGGGTCAGTCACGTCAAGGGCATAGTACCGATTTCCCCCTCTTCTTTCGCCAAATAACAGGATTGCTTTCGTGACTGAACCAAAGGCATCACGAGTAAGGTATGCTCTGGCCGAACCATCAACAAATATTTCCATGACATCTTCATGAAGGGCATGGAGTTTGGTTAAGAGATCGGGAGGTATAAATCCCCAGAGCTCTTGTCCGGTACTATCGTCAAAGGCATGGAGCATGCCATCATTTGAACCGGCAAAGATGACCGATTGGGTTGTATTATAATGAATGACCAAAGGCCTCGAGTGCAAAAAAGAACCCAGAATCCAATCCTTCTTCTCATGGGTGATGCTATTCCCATTGTCATCATAAGCATCGTATCCATAAATAAATTTAACAAGTTTATCTCTCGCTGAAGTGTCCACGCCTAAACCTAACATCGCTGGGGTAATATTTGTGGTGTTGAATCGGTTAGATGAATGATTCAATAAGCTGTTTGTTCCCAAATAGGTGTAGATTTTTCGGGGGAGACCGCTATCTGGGTTGAAGACCGTGAAGTCTCGATTCAACAAGAGGGCCCCTATGCCCCCTCTGTCAGCATCGCCTCCGTCCATCACTCCTGAACCCGTCCAATAAGAATGAGATGTTTCGAAGAATTCACCGGTTGAATCCAATGCCAGCGCACCATTGGCGTCGAGGATATCTCCGGGTTTAATAGTATAATTGTAATTGTATTGTTGAGCGATCCCGTATTTCTTTATGTTCCCATTCCACATCTTGTTGTGAACAGGTTTGAATAAAGCCAAATAAAGCTTGTCGCCCGACTGGGTTCTTTCCATCCTGCTGACAGGCACAACTGGGGCCACGAAGGAAGAGGTTTTTGCCAATATTTCATCGATGATATTCTGAAAGGCATCTGCCAACTGTTGAGCGTTTTGAGAATAGAAATATCTTCCATGGCCTTGGGTCGCTGTTCTATTCAGGAGGTCGTTATTGATTGTAAACCCGATGGTGTAGGTACGAATATTTTGTGTTCCACTTAAATCGGTCCGGAGATCCGTGTCATAAAGGTAATCCGCAACATCATCCAGAAAATCGGATCCATTGTCAGCATAATTTGGGTCATTGTGCGCTCCGATAGGTTCTCTCCGGTCACCATCCCTATCCCCAATAGTATTCAGTATACTATCTCGATCCTGAGTGGGTTCGCCATCTGTAATGATAATGACATAATTGTTTTGGCAAGAATACTCGATAGGGCTTGTATAGGAAACCCCTGAATTGAAATAGCTTGGGCCACCCTTAAAATAGAGACCTGCTTCATAAAGCGTCTCAGCCAGGGGGGTCCATGTGTCAGCCACAATCGCATTAATATCAAAGATTAACTGGGTACGGTTGGCATCTGTCAGGCTCTTAACCGTGGTATGAACTTTACCTCCTTGCGAGGTGTTAAATACCATTGCCCCAAGTTTTACTCCATTGACGGTATTCAAAAACTCCGTTATTACCTCTTTAGCAATAACTAATTTTTCCTTATATTGGTCTCCTCCAGAAGCGATATAATTCCTATAATTTCCAGTACGCAGTGTCTTATTGTTCTTATTACAGGTTGCATTCGTGTTGCCCTCATAATGCCCGAAATTCGTGAGTGCGGTTCGAGCCTTACCACAAAGAACGTCAGCGATAGAGTTTGCAAAAAAATCCCAACCCCCCACCCAATTCCTGGAATAAACTTTGTCCTTATCGGTTAGAGGAACCACCAATGGATCATACTCTGTGAGAGGATTATAACTACGGGTCGCTACCTCCTCATTCATACTGCCGGAGTTGTCAAACATGATCAGGATGTTTGGCTCAATACCTTCCCCGCTGGACATATAGAGGTCGGTATCATGAGCAAAAGAAACATGGATAGAACAAATGCTCAACAAAATAACATTTATCAATAACATCTTGACTAATTTCTTCATATATGATCAACCTCCTTACTGACTTTCTTCGTCTGTAGGTCTATGAACCACCACTTTCATTCTTATTTGGATCGTAGATTTGTTGCCGCTGACTATTTGGTCTGTTCCCAGGGTATCGATGGTATAGGCATCCGATTTCAGATTTGCACGGCTCGAACCTGTAGCCATTGAATGGTAAATAGTCACCGTTGACTTGTCGTTCAAACTTGCGCCGGAAGGCAAAGCAAGTGAATCTAATTTGCTTGCATCAATAGTGGTTTTTCTATTGAGCCCTTGATCTTTAAGTCCACTGCTCTTTTCAGCATCGGAAAGTCCAGAATCGCCATCGGGTAATGATTCAACAGTAAAAGGGGAAGTCCCCTCCCTCGCTTTATCGTCAATGGCTGGCGCAGCCTTTGCTGCAGTACTCGTCCGGCTTTCCGCGATATAGAAGGAATCCGTTGATAGTCTCTTATTTCCAGAAAGACTCGTTTCAAAGGTCGACGTAAAAATCGATGTAAGCCCGATTAATGTGAGCACAACAATCATGATAAGAGAAATCACCAATGCTGTGCCGGATTGATCTTTTAATCTATTTTTCGCACCCATCCTTCGCACCCCCTTATTATCATCCTGGATTAAAAATGTTACTTTTATCGCTCAAAAGATTTCTCATAGTTACAAAGGTGTCTAAAGCCCTTGGAGAAACCTGGTTGTTGACATCCGGGTCGTCTGTTGCCGGCCTTGCACTCAATCGCACCCGGACGGCAACGACATTGGCTACTCCTATGCCGCCCGCTGAAACCTCGCTCCGTGCGCGTCGATCCCTTGTGCCGCCGGGGCCAATCCCATCTATAGAATAGGTAAGTGTAAATTCCGTAACATTATCGAGTATCGGATCCCCTCCCGGCGTAGCCCCCGGATCAGCGGGAAGTTGGTTTCTGACCAATTGGTTTTGGGCGTTTACGGAATAAGTCACCTGGCGAAATGGTATGACACCAGGGTGTTCATAATATACAACTATACTGTGATCTCCCGGAGTTATGGGAGGATTGGGAGGCCGTAGGTCTGTTAAAACACCCCCAATGCTTATCGGGTCATCATCAAACCCCGTCATTCTTATATCCCTTACGATCAGCTCCATGGCATTTCTTACATTTTGCTGAACTTCGGCAACCTGATCCTGAACCGTGTAGGCTCTGGTTTGAGCGATAAACAGACGGTAGATGGCAGCAACGACTATTGCACAAATCACGAGTGCGACCAGCAATTCAATAAGAGTAACGCCTTTCTCATTAAGTTTCGTCTTCATAAATAATTTCTCGTCTCGATCAATTATCCAGGTTTATTATATTATATTTAAAACTGATAGAATGATTTGTCGGATCACTCCAAATCATTGTAATCGTCGCCTCTGCCTCACTGGTGTTTTTGACAATCGTCCAAGTCCGTGTATAGACTTGTCCCGTCGCACTTCTTGGGTTTGTCAAACCCGTAATGGAATCTGTTCCTCCAACCATACTGTTGTATGAACGTGCCCTCAATCTCTCAAAGGCATCCTGGGCAAAGGTGGAAGCCTCTGTCATATTGTGTCCAAATGAGTTATTTTTTGTCGTCTGGACCATTAAACCGGCCAGGGCTAATAATGCTATAGATAATATGACTATTGCGATAAGCACTTCGACCAGCGAAAAACCTTTTGGTATTCTGGGTATTCTAGACGGTGTCAATGTTTCGTCTCCTAAGAATGAATTTGAGCTGGTAGTTGCAAAACCTGTACCAATGGATTCAGACTATGGAAGAGGAAAGATGGTAGTTTGGAATTGTATAATAGTTTAAATAGGTTAGTAAATTTTATTGACAAATTCAAAGCGGAACATACGCATTGTGATTCTTACTGCTTATGAAAAGTTTAAATTAATTAAGAAAAAATTGCATAGTTCCAAAATTCCATGAATCAAATCTCCATTGACGTGTTTTTGTGACGTGTTTTTGCCTCGTGCCGATCCCAAGATTCCAGCAATTCCCATCCCGGTATGCCATTATCCCATCATCCCAGTTTTCACTCATTTTCAACAATCCCATATTCTTTGATTTTATAAAGCAGGGCGCGGTGACTTATTTCAAGCAGTCTTGCCGCATGAGTATGGTTTCCCTTCATCTTTTTTAAGGCCTTTTTGATTAAATTGATTTCTAACGATTTGGAAGCCTTCTTGATTGAATATTCTTCATCGGGGATGGTGTCTGCCTGGGACTCCTGTTTATAGCTTTGAATTTCGGCGGGCAAATTGTCTGGCTCGATATTGTTCTTTTCCGAAAGTACGATCGCCCTTTCGATTGTATTCTCCAGTTCCCTTACGTTTCCATACCACTTGTAGCTCATCAGGGTCTCCATCGCCCTGTGATCAAGGTCCTTCACATTCTTATTCATGGCTTGATTGTACTTTCTTATGAAATGATGGACGAGCAAGGGAATATCCTCTCTTCTCTCCCGAAGGGGCGGAATATGAAGAGGAAGAACGTTGAGTCGATAGAATAGGTCTTCCCTGAAACGTCCTTCGTTCACTTCTTTTTGTAGATCCTTCACCGTGGCAGCCACTATTCTCACATCAATTTGAATGGGTTTTGATTCTCCTATTCTCCTGATCTCTCCATCTTGGAGCACGCGGAGGAGTTTTACCTGAAGTTGGCCGGGTAATTCTCCAATCTCGTCCAAAAAGAGCGTTCCGCCATCGGCCTCCTCAAAGAGGCCCTTTTTCATTCGAATGGCGTCCGTAAATGCCCCTTTTGCGTGGCCGAAGAGCTCACTTTCCAGTAAGTTTTCAGGAATGGCGCCACAGTTGACGGCGATGAAAGGTTTCTGGGAACGGTCGCTATTATAGTGTAAGGCTCTGGCTACCAATTCTTTGCCTGTTCCACTTTCTCCCGTGATGAGCACTGTGGATTTGTAGCGAGACACTTTTTTAATGATATCGAATAATTCTCGCATCCTTTCATTTTTGCTGACGATGTTTTCAAAACTATATTCCCTTGCCACTTCTTTTCGCAGAAGTTGATTCTCTTTCCTGAGCTGTTCTCTCTCTTCTGCCTTCCTCAAGATGAGAATAATTTCATCCGGTTTAAAGGGTTTTGAGATGTAATCATAAGCGCCGAGTTTCATCGCTTCGATGGCAATATCCACTGTTCCATAAGCCGACATCACGATGATCGTCGCTTCAACTCCGGTCCTTTTTATCTCTTGTAAAAATGCCAGGCCGTCCATGTGGGGCATACGGATATCGCAAAGAATCTGGTCAAAGGGGGATGCAACCGCCTTCCGCAGCCCCTCGTCTCCGTTGGATGCGGTTTCCACCTCATATCCCTCTTTGATCAGTATCACAGAGAGCATGTGCCTAAAGCTTTCTTCGTCATCCACTATCAGAATACGTCTGGCAGTCATTTTCTCCCTCCCTATTCAAGCGGCGACAGGAAAATACAATTCGAAAGTTGTTCCTTTATCAATCTCGCTTTCCACCCTGATTTCTCCCCCCACAGATTCGATGATTTTTAAAGAGATCGATAGACCTAGCCCCGTGCCTTCATCCGGAGCTTTAGTAGTAAAGAAAGGATCAAAAATGTTTTCTAAGTCTTCTTTCTTGATCCCGCTCCCTGTATCCGTGATGACGAGTTTAACCAGGTGGTCCCCTCTTGTGAATTTTGTTAGCCCCGCCGAAAAGAGATGAGGTTTCCGCAAATAAGAGTAATCGGATTCCTCGGGATCACTCTTGCGTCGGGGGGAATATATTTGCTGAAACCGGTCGGCATATGAATATTCTACGACATATCCCCTCGTTTGAATTTGTAACGTTCCTCCGTTTGGCATCGCATCGATTGCATTCAAGATGATGTTAATCAGAACCTGAGAGATCTGAGATTCGTCTCCCTTGATCAATGGGAGGTCGGGTTCCAGATCTAACTGGGTCTGGATATTTTTGAAAGTTTTTTGATACGATAACAAAGAAAGGGCGCTTTGAATGGCCTTGTTGAGCTCCACCTCATGGATTTCGAATGGTGTCGGTCTGGCATAATTCAGAAGTTCTCGAACAATTTTGTTAATCCTCTCTATTTCTTTCTCGACCCTTTTCAAATAATCTTTAGATTCTTCAGGGGTAATCCCTTCCTTTTGTAAAATACTTGCGTATCCGAGGATAGCCCCCAAGGGATTTCCAACTTCGTGGGCCACGCCTGCGGCAAATCTTCCGACAGATGCCAGCTTCTCCGTACGGATCAGTTCTTCCTGCGTTTGTTTCAGTTGTTTGTTCGTCGTCTCAAGCGAGTCCAAATGGCTCCTTAAACTCTCTTGATTTTCTTTCAACCTTTCTATCATTCGATTGAAGGACTCGATAAGCTGTCCGATTTCATTTTTATTGGTTGCTTCAATTTCCTGGCTGAAATCCCCCTCGCTAATCTTTTGGGTCAATTGAACAAGGTCTTTGATGGGCTTGACTAAAACTCGAGAAAGCAAAAAGCTACCGAAAATAATCAAGACAATGGCGTCGAGCACCACGGTGACCAAGATGATCTTTTTGGATTCCAATAAATTTGCCATTAAGTCCACAACGGGAATCTCGATTTGAATGCCACCAGCGATTTTTCCTTCATACCATAAGGGTGAATAAACCATCATTTTCTTATAATTGGTCGAAAAAAAGCTTCCGGATTTCTCAATCTCGGTAATCAACTCACCGTCTTGGGTCGCTTTCAGAAGGAAAGGATCGGTGGATCGTCTATTGATCAGCTCCGACTTCTTGCTGGTGATGGTGTTGAATTGACTATCTACGATTAATAACTCATAAAGAGTCCTGTTTCTCAGATAGAGAAGAGCGAAATCCTGAATGTCTTTCTTGACGGAGGGGTGGGCTAATAAGAATCCCCTTTTATCCCTGGATATGAAGTCTATCATGCTTTGAAAATCCTGGATCGTCTTCTTACCATATGCCGTCCGCTCTTGAACGATATTCCTTTCATTGATATGGGCGATCGTAAACCCGATGAGGAGAATGGCTGCCAGCATGAGAAAGGAGATATTGATGATCACCTCTGTTCTGAGGCGAAAATTTATTGTCTTAAATAACCATAGACGGCTTTTCATATCATCCTTTGTACTGCAGGTACCAGGCGATGATTTCATTTTCATAAAAGAGAGCGATCACCGCACCCAAAGAAAGAAAAGGCCCAAAGGGTATGGCGTATTTGAAATCTTTTCCCTTCAAGACCATAATGATAATGCCGATAACCGAACCGATGAGTGAGCCTAAAAGAATGGTAAGGATGACGGCTTTCCACCCCAGGAAGGCGCCAATCATCGCCAGCAGTTTGACATCCCCTCCTCCCATGCCTTCCCTTTTAAACATCCATTGATATAACGTGGCGACCAGAAAGAGGCTTCCACCTCCCAACAGTACACCCACCAGGGAGTTGAGAAAAGTGATTTGGGGAATCATCAGGGAAGCTAATAAGCCTACCCCTATCCCTGGAAGGCTGATCACGTCTGGGATGATCTGGTGGTAGAGGTCAATGACGGTGATGACAATCAAGGCGGTAACAAAAAGAAAATAGAAGAGATAACTCAGCGAAGGACCCAATCTCATGAATAAAGCAAGAGAGCTGAGTGCTGTGATTCCCTCGATCAATGGATATTGAAAGGAAATGGAACGATGACAATGGCGGCATCTCCCCTTCAACAAAAGGTAACTGATCAACGGGATGTTATCGTAAAACCTAATCGGGTTTTTACAATAGGGGCAGTGAGAACCCGGCCAGACAATGGATTCCTCTTTCGGTAGCCTGAAGATACACACGTTTAAAAAACTACCTACGATCGCCCCAAGAGTTATCGAAACAATGTAGCACATCATTCATACCTCAAACGATGTTCATGGCCCACCGTCCATTGTTCGTTGTTTATTCGTTCATCTGTGACATTCCAAATCCTGGATCATCCACCTTAAGTCTTCAACCTTCGACTTGGCTTCGGGAGCCGCTTCAATTCCCTTTGCATAGTAATATTTTGCTTTCTCAAGGTCTTTCAGCTTGTTTGCATAGATATTACCAAGTTCTTCATAGGGGTTTATGATGTGAGGAGCCAATTCCATCGATCTCATTAGTTCTGAAACAGCCCGCTCATATTGTCCCGCGTCTTTATAAACCATGCCTAACCTAAAATGGAGTTGAGCGTTTTGAGGATTCTTCGACAAAAGAAAACTCAGGACCTCCTCCGCCTTCTTGTACTCCTTCTTTCTTTGGTAAAATGCGGAGAGATTAATCTTGATGGTATCATCCTCAGGCTTCAGGCGGATGGCCGTCATCAATTCCTTGAGGGCTTTATCGGGTTGTTCCAATCTCCCGTAGACAATGCCGAGATTATTCCGGGACTGGTAATCGTAAGGGAGAATCTCGACAGCTCTTTCAAGATATTCTGCCGCTTTTTCGTCCATCCCGAATTCCATGTAGACGACACCCATGATCGCATTTGCTGTATTACTGTCCGGATATTTTTCTAAAGCGTCTGCCCACAAGGTATAACTGTTTTTCCAAATCCTATTCTGCCATATCGTCATGAAGGAATAACTGATTAATAGAAAAAGAAATAACGTAATGGCCAGGAGCCTAAAAAAACTCATTGAGAACTTTTTGCTTGTGAAAGTGTAAAATCTGTTGAAAACGATTCCTATGAGGAAACAATTCGAGAAAGAAGCTATGAAAACGTACCGGTCGGCAAGGATCGTGCTGATAGGAATGATATTGAGATAAGGCAACAAGGTTATAAGAAAGAAGAAGAATGAGAAAAAGATCGTCTTCGTATATTTCAAAGACCAAAAAGCCAACCCGATCAAGAGGATCGTCGTCCCGATGAAGAT